>Ga0307934_1000002_pt1 | contig 286805 bp, 326 predicted proteins | sample OrgLakmetageno90_FD_201838 | JGI IMG/M metagenome (GOLD analysis project Ga0307934, IMG submission 201838) | Saline water microbial communities from Organic Lake, Antarctica - #90 | ecosystem: Environmental > Aquatic > Non-marine Saline and Alkaline > Saline | place: Antarctica: Organic Lake...
TGAAAGAGAAGTTATTGGGGTAAAAAGATCATGAAATATTCCAGAACTCATTTCTCCAACTCTTAAGATCTTATTTATTTTAGAATTTTTATTCAAAAAAAGAAGATGATTTTCATCATCTTCTTTTATGAGTTTTGAGATTAGGAATATTTTAATTTTTTTTCGTATTGATTTCATTACGAACAATTTATTTTATATCCTCTTCCTGGAACATTCTGAATAATTCTATTTTTCTTCGTGTCTCCAATTTTCTTTCTTATGTTCATTATATGAGTCTCAAGAGTATTAGAGAAGGGGTCCATATTTAAGTCCCATACATGATCCATAATCGATCCTCGACTCATTACTTTATCATTGTTTTTCATTAGTAGCTCTAGTAGAGAAAATTCTTTCCTAGTTAAGTATATCCTTCTGTCAGACCTAGATACTTCACAAGTGTCAGAATTTAATATTAAGTCTTTAAATTTATAGATAGTGCTTTCTATTCTACTAGGTCGCCTTATCAATGCTTGTATTCTAGATGTTAATTCCTCATATGAAAAAGGTTTTGTAACATAGTCATCTGCTCCGAGTTCAAACAAAGCTACTTTTTCAGTAATTTCTGCTTTTGCTGACAGCATTAATATTGGCGTGTGTATGTTTTCGTTGCGAATTTCTAAACAAACTTGCTTTCCTCCTTTTTTAGGAAGGTTATTATCAAGAATTATTAAATCGTACTCATTAGTTCTTGCTAGATAAGATCCTTGTGCTCCATCAACAGCTTCATCTATTGTATGACCTTCAGATTCAAGGCTAATACGGAGTACGTTTCTAATTGAGCTGTCATCTTCTATAAATAATATTTTCATTAATGGTCATTATCCATGTTTTAAATACATAATCAAGCTTTTAGATACTTGGTTAGTTGTGAATAACACTTTATCATTTCTTTATTTTATTGTTATACTTAATAATGTACTAATATTATTAGTGTAATTAAATTTAAATTATATGTTTTTAGAAGTAATTAGAGTAGCTTGGCTAAATGTTTTAGGCCAAGTAGTAGAAGTTTTACCGGGTCTTATAGCAGCACTTGTTATATTGATCCTAGGTCTTGTTATAGGACCAATATTAGGGGGATTAGTTGCAAGACTTGTTCGTGCAATTAAGATTGATAAATTTTCAGAGAAGTCTGGAATTAAAGACGCTTTAGGAGCTTTTGGAGATGTGTCATTGGCGATACTTCTTGGAAAACTTGTTAAGTGGTTTATTATAGTAATCTCACTTGTTGCAGCAGCTGACATCCTTGGATGGAATCAAATTACTGCAGTACTTGAGACAATACTATTCTACATCCCTAATGTAATTATCGCAGTTGTGATTCTTGCAGCAGGAATTCTTGTGGGAGGAGTTATTGAATCTTTTGTTAAGAAAGCAGCTCATGGTGTAGATCATGCAGCTCTTATTGCAAAGACATCAAGACTTTCAGTGGTTGCATTTGCATCACTTGCCGCTCTTATCCAATTAGGAGTAGCACCATCACTTATTGAAATCTTGTTTGCTGGTATCGTTTTGGCACTAGCACTCGCATTTGGATTAGGGGGACGTGCAAAAGCAGCAGAAGCATTAGACAGAATTTTTTAAAAACTAGTCTGTGTTAATAAAAGAAAACCTCGCTAATTAGCGAGGTTTTCTTTTATTTGTTATAATGGATACATGGATAATTTTTTAATGATGAATATATTTTTTACAATAACCACTATTTTTGTGGTTGTAATGTTGGTGTTAGTAATTTCTGTAGGATTTTTCATCCTAAAAATTGTTAAAGAAGTTAAAAGTGTAGTTCTAACATTAAAAGAGTTATCTGAAGAAGTGGGGAAAGAAGGGAAGAAGACATTGCATGTAGCAAGTCTAGTGAGGGATTCAGTTTCAAAAAATCCTGGAACCTCAATGGTTGTAGGATCGATTATAATGAAATTATTAAGTCACTTTTTTAATAAAAAGAAATAAATATGGCAAAGAAAAAAAATAAGGGTTCAGAAATAGCAATTGTAGCAGGAGTTACAGCAGCAGTAGCAGGTCTAGTTTTTTTATACGGTTCTGAAGCAGGTGCTAAGAAAAGAAAAAAAATAAAAGGGTGGACATTAAAGGCAAAAGGAGAGGTTTTAGAAAAACTTGAAAAAGCAAAAGAGGTTAATGAAGATGTTTATAACTCTACTGTAGATAAGGTGATGGCCAAATATGCAAAATTAAAGCATGTTAATGATGATGAGGTAGAGCCAATGATTAAGGAGTTTAAAAAACACTGGAATCAAATAAAAAAAGAATTGAAACCAAAACCAAAACCAAAATCTAAAACAAAAAAGAAATCTACTACCAAGAAGAAATAACAATAAGAAAAAACACTCATAAAGAGTGTTTTTTCTTATTGTAAAATAGTGGTATAATATTTACATAATTATGCACATCACTAACGAACAGGTAAAAGATTTTCTTATGGACTCTGGACTGATGTCTAAGGTTAATTTGATGTCATATAAAGATGAAGAAGATCTACTAGACTCACTTATCATTGATGGAAAAGTTTCAGATATTGAATCTGCGAGAATTAAGTCTTACATATTAGGAATTCCTTTTGTTGAATTATCAAAAGATAATGTTTCATATAATGATCTTATTAATATTCCAGAAACTATATCTAGAAAACATAATATTGTATCTTTTGGTAAAACTGAAGGTAAATTAAAAGTTGCTTTTACTGACCCCTCATCAATAAAAGAGATTATAGAAAATTTAGATGTAGATCGCATTGTTCCATATATAACACATTCAGACTCTATAAAAAGATCTCTAGTTGAGTATCAAAAGGGATTACAGTATGAGTTTGGGGATAAAATTAAAAAGGAAGTATTTAATATTAATGAAAATAAGGTATCTATTAATATACTAGATACAGTATTAAGATATTCTATACTTCAAAATGCATCTATTATTCATATAGACTGTGATTCGGAAGTTACTGTTAGATATAGAATAAAAGGTAAGCTATATGATTCAATTAGTCTTCCTAGAAGTGTTATGCCTTCCATTGTAGAGAGAGTAAAAAAACTTTCAGGAGAAGAGGAGCTAGGATTTAAATTCACTACAGAAGACGACAATATATTTGTTGGTACTTTTATAAGTGATGAAAAGATAGTTTTAAAATTATATTCTGATAAAGATGATATTTTATTAGAAAAATTAAATATTAGTAAAGATAATATTGATAAGATTCACAAAAACATTCATTCAAGAAGTGGAATGGTGATTGTTTCTGGACCAATGGGCTCAAACAGGAAGATGCTGATGTATTCATTATTAGATATATTGAATTCTCCGAATTCAAATATATTAACGTTAGAAAAAAGTATTGAGAGAAAAATACCAAGAGTAAATCAGCTTAAGATAAGTGGAGAAGAGAGAACTGATTGTTTAAGGAGTGTATCAAGGCAAGATGTAGATGTTTTGATGATTGATAATGTTGATGATTCTGAGGAATTATCAATAATTACAAATTTGTCATTATCAAATCATTTGGTAATTCCTTCAGTACAGGCAGATTCTGCAGCAGAATGTTTGTATAAAATTTGTAGTGTAGGAATTGATGGTTTTTTGATTAAAAATTCAATCAAAACAATAATAGGTCAAAAAGTTGTAAAAAGAATTGGAAAAGATAGCGAAAAATATACACTATCAACTGCAGGTATAAATTCCTTAGGTAAGATTATCGATATGGACAGAATGTTAAATATTCTAAAAGAAAATAAACTTATTAAAGAAGGTGATACTTGGAAAAAAGTTCCTTTCTACAGACTTAATAAAAAATCAAATTATGAAGGTAGGATGGGTCTTCAGGAGGTAATGATTATTTCAGAAAGTATAAAAGATTTAATTATGTCTGGTGCAGATATAGAGAAGTTTGAGGAAGTCTCAAGAAAGGAAGGAATGATCACTCTTTTTGAGGATGGAATAATGAAAGCAGTAATGGGACAAACTACTTTGGAAGAAGTATTGAGAGTTGCAGCAAATTAGTAAAACTGGGGAAATATTTAAAACACATCATTAGAATACTTCTGATATAATAGTATAAGTATGAATAAAATATTAATAGCAAACTGGAAGATGAACCCATCTTCAGAAAAAGAAGCAAAACAATTAATTAAAGGGTATTCAAAAAAGACAACATTTTCAAAAAATGTTGATGTTGTTGTTTGTCCTCCATTTACTTATCTTTCTACTTTTAATAATCAATACACAGGTTCAAAATTATCACTTGGTTCTCAAGATGTTTTTTATGAACAAAAAGGATCATATACAGGAGAAGTTTCAGTGGATATGATAAAGAGCATGAAAGTTACACATGTAATAGTGGGTCATTCAGAAAGGAGAGATTTAGGAGATACTAATTTGATTGTTTCCAAAAAAGTTAAATCATGTATTAAATCAGGATTGACACCGATTGTTTGTATTGGAGAAAAAAAGAGATCAGATGATGGTAAATATTTAAAATATATTCAAGAACAAATACTGGAATCTCTTGATGGGGTAACAAGAAGTAGTATTTCTAAAATAATTATTGCCTATGAACCAATTTGGGCAATAGGAAAGAAAAGTCCAATGAGTGGATATGAGATGCATCAAATGTCTATATATATAAAGAAAATTTTAGTTAAAAAATATGGAAAAAATATCGCTAATAAAATTAATATAATATATGGAGGATCAATCAATGATTCAAATGCTAATGATATGCTAGAAAATGGTAATATTGATGGGCTTATTGTTGGTAGAGCAAGTTTAGATCCAGACCAAATTTCCTCTCTTGCTAAATTATTAGATAATATATAATTATGGTAATTATTTTTAATGAAAATGAAGAAGAGTATAAGGCAGTTAAGAGGGTTCCTAAAAAAACAAAGTCTTCTTTTTCTAAATGGTTAGTTAAAATGAAAGTGGCCAAAACAGAATCTCAAGGAGAAGCCATAGCTATATTTTTTATTTTTATAGTATTTATAATAGCTGGAATTATATATTCTCTAGGTGTTGGTATTAATAAGGTTAAAGATTTAGAAGAAAATAGTTCAGAATATTTACAATAATGATTAATTGCATATCAAAAATAAATAAAAAAGATATTAAAGATAAGCGCGTAGTTCTCAGGCTTGATCTTAATGTTCCTATTAAAGATGGGAAAATTGTAAGTGATTTTAGAATCAAAAAAAGTTTAAAAACTTTAAATTTTCTAAAAGATTCTGGAGTTAAGGTTGTTATAATTTCACATATAAAAAATAAAGAGGGAAGTAGTCTGTATCCAGTTTCTGTGTATTTAAAAAAAGAATTTAATCTTGCTTTTATAGAAGATATTCATGATGTAGAAAGTATTGGAAGAGCTTTTGAAGATTTTAATTTTGTTTTAGTTGAGAATATTAGAAATTGGGAAGGAGAGGAAAAAAATGATTTAGAATTTTCAAAATATTTATCATCACTTGGAGATATATATATTAATGATGCCTTTTCTGTAAGTCATAGAGAACATTCTTCTGTAGTTGGAGTTCCTAAATATTTAAGATCTTTTATAGGATTTCAGATGGAGGAAGAAATTAATTCTCTAGATAAGGTTTTAGAGCCAAAACATCCTTTCTCTTTTATTCTAGGTGGGGCAAAGTTTGAAACAAAAATACCTTTGATTAAAAAGTATGGTAAACAATCTGATCTTTTGTATGTTGGAGGAGCATTGGCTAATGATGTTTATAAAACCTTGGGATATTCAGTTGGAGAATCTCTAGTCGGAGACCTTGATATAAGTGCTTATATAAAAAATTTAGATGTTATTACCCCACTTCATGTGGTTGTAAAAGGTGATAAGGTTAGAAAAACTAATGTAGACTCTGTGAAAGATAATGAGATTATTGTAGATGCAGATCCTGAATCTTTGTTGGAAATAAGAGATAGGATATTAAAATCAAAAATGATTGTATGGAATGGACCTCTTGGATTGTGTGAAGAAGGGTTTACTGAAGGGACTAAAGAATTGGCAAAGATAATAGCTGAATCAGATGGGTATTCTATTGTAGGTGGAGGAGATACAATAGCTGCTATTTCTGAACTTGGACTATTAGATTCATTTTCGTTTATTTCCACGGGGGGAGGAGCAATGCTTGAGTATCTTTCGAAAGGTTCTCTTCTTGGAATAGATTCTTTAAAGAGAAAGTCTTTCCTGCAGAAGTTCAAAATCAGATTCTTTAAGGTTTAAGTTTATAGGTTTTGTGTACAATTCAACATCACCTTCTGTTCTTGGGATTATATGAAAATGAGCATGAGGAACTGTTTGGTTGGCAAAAACTCCATTATTCATAACTATATTATATCCATCAGAATTTAGTATATTTTTTGTATTTTTAGCTATCTTTTTTACTATTAAAATTAAGTACTGTAGTGTTTCGTCTGGTATATCAATAAATGTTTCATATGGTTTTTTTGGAATAACTAAAATATGTCCTTTGTTGTGTGGATTTGCATCTAGAAAAGCATAAGTAATTTCATCTTCATATATTTTATATGCATTAATTTCTCCTTTAATTATTTTTTCAAATATAGTCATCTATATATTATATGATAAAATATGAAATATAAAAATAACAAAGCCTTCACTCTAATAGAGATCCTAGTAACAATAGCAATCATAGCCCTATTAGCATCTATAATATTTGCTAGTTTATCTTCCGCTCGTGATAAGGCTAATACTACAAAAGCCATAGTTCAAGGAAAAGAAATGCAAAAAGCAATTGAATTAAGTAGATTAAGTAATAATATATTACCTTCGAATATAGACACTTCATTATCAATGAATGATCTTGCTGGCGCAGGAACATCTTCTCCAATTAAATCTGCAATAGAAGAATACTATAGTGGAGAAGTTCCGACTGTAGCTACTAGTGTAGGAGGAGAATCAGATAGAGAATATTACTACATTAGTAATGGAAGTGAGACTATTGATGAGTATGGGAATGAATATGTGTGTGGAGCAAGTAGTGATATGAGTACTCCAGACGATAATGTTGTTTTTTATAGAGACAAGGCTGCTAAATTCTCAAATCCAAACTCTTCATATGAAGATGAGATATATGAAGGATTAGAAAGTACTTTATATATAAGTAGCTATGGAGGAATAGGAACGCCAGATTTTGCGGATAGCTCTTCTTATTCTATCGGTCTCTATCTTCAAGGATGTATATCTCATTCAGATGATGATTGTACAAATAACCCTGAGGAACTATACGAATTATTGGGACCAGCTTGGTATGATGGATCTCAATGGTATCACTTTAAGTGCATAAAATAGATTCATGATATAATCCGTATTATGAAATACAGATTACGAAAAGAAATACCTAGTAAAGTATCAGAAAGCCTCAAGAAGTACTCCAATATAACAAAAACACTTCTACATTATCGTGATATATCAAACGAAAAAGATGCAGATCTATTTTTAAATTATGATCCTTCATATATTAATGACCCATTAACAATGAAAGGAATTAGGGAGTCAGTAGAAAGAATAAATTTAGCCATTTCAAATAATGAAAAGATTTGTATATTTGCAGATTATGATGCAGACGGAATTCCTGGGGCTGTAGTTTTTTCTGATTTTTTTAAAGAGATAAAATATAAAAATGTAGAGGTATATTTTCCACACAGAAATATTGACGGCTTTAGTTTAAATATAAAAGCCATTGAAGAGTTGGCAGAAAGAGGGGTCAACTTAATTGTCACAATTGATTGTGGTATTACTGATGTAAAAGAAGTTGATTTAGCTAATGAGAAAAATATAGATGTAATAATTACAGATCATCATGAGATTGGAGAAGAGGTTCCAAATGCATATGCAATTGTTAATCCAAAACAGCCAGGGTGTGAATACAAAGAAAAAATGCTTTGTGGATCTGCTGTAATATTTAAACTAACTCAAGCCCTAATTAGATCAGGTAAACATAATATTGATGAACATTTTGATAAGACTCTTCTTGATATGGTTGGAATAGCTACATTGTCTGACATGGTTCCTCTCATTGGAGAAAATAGACTATTTGCCCATTATGGACTATTGATGCTAAGGCAATCTACTAGACCAGGACTCCAAAAGCTATTAAAGAAAGCAGGTTGTAAACAAGAAGCATTAACTGGAGAAGATGTTGTGTTCTCTATAACTCCTAAGATCAATGCAGCTTCCCGAATGGGGCACCCAATTGATGCATACACGCTCTTATCTACAAAAGATGAGGCATTAGCTGATCAGATGGTTAAAAAGCTAGATAAGATGAATAATGAGAGAAAAGGAAGTGTTGCCGCCATGGTTCGATCTGCTAATAAGAAGATGGCAGAATTTGAAGAAATTCCAAATGTAATAATTGTTGGAGATGTTGATTGGAAGCCTTCTTTAGTAGGATTAGTGGCCAGCAGTTTAGTAGATAAATACAAAAGACCTGCTTTTGTATGGGGAAGAGAAGATGCTTCTCATATAAAAGGATCATGTCGAGGAGTGGGGGATGTATCACTTCATTCCATTATGACAGAAGCTAAAGATGTGTTTAATGGATTTGGGGGGCATTTTAATGCAGGAGGTTTTGAAACTGATAATTCAAAAGTTCATGATATGGAAAAAGGTCTTAACGATGCATATGCTAAATGTCTAAAAGAAAAACAAGAAATTATTGAATGGGTAGACCATGTTCTTTCTCCTGAGGAAGTTAATAATAATTTATATAATGATCTTAATAAGCTAAGCCCTTTTGGAGACTCCAATCCCAAGCCTGTATTCCTGTTTAAAAAAGTAATAGTTCATAGTGCTGAAGATTTTGGTAAAGAAAAGAATCATGTGAAGATTAAAGTAAAAAGATCAAACGGTTGGCCACTTGAAGCAATTACTTTCTTCAAAACCTTAAAAGACTATGATGCTATTATAGAACCAGGAACAGAAATCGATATGATTGCTACAGTAGAAAATTCTAATTTTGCAGGAAGATCAAATCTAAGACTAAAGATAGTAGATGTGTTAAAATCAGGGGAATGGAAATAAAGATATATACAGATGGAGCAAGTAGAGGAAATCCGGGACCTGCAGGCTGGGGAGCTGTTTTGTTCTTAGACAATCAGGTTGTAGAACTTGGAGGAAGAATTGATCTGGGAACTAATAATCAAATGGAATTAAGTGCACCAACAGAAGCCCTAAAATATCTTGAGAAAAATAATATTAAAGAAGCTATTAAGATAGTTACAGATTCACAGTATGTGCTGTCTGGGATAACATCATGGGTTCATGGGTGGAAGAAAAATGGATGGTTAAAGAAAGATGGAGACCACGTTTCTAACCGTGAGTATTGGGAGGAATTAGATAGACTACAAACTCTTATGAATCCTGCATGGGAGAAAGTAAAGGGTCATGCTGGAGATATATATAATGAAAGAGCTGATCAATTGGCTACTAATTTTGCTACAAAAAAAGATTTAGATACATTTAAGGGAAGTTTAGATAGTTATGAAAGTTTCATAAAAGATAAGGTTGATTTAGATTCTATTAATAAGAGTGCTAAAAGTAGTTCTACAAATCGTAATAGACCAGGAGGATATTATTTATCACTTGTTGATGGGGAATTAGAAAGACATGCAACTTGGCCTGAGTGTGAATCACGAGTAAAAGGTGTGAAATGGTGTAAATTTAAGAAAGTATTTACAGACGAAGAGGAAGAGGAAGTTTTAAAGGGGTGGGGTCTTTAATTGACATATACTTAATTTAATCGTATCTTACTATAGAGTTCTTTTAAATAGTTTTTAAGAATCAAAATAAAATACAAAAATAGAAAGATACAGTATGAGTAAAAAATTTGGTAATCCAATAAAAGAAATTGTTTTCACTGTTCCTGATGATTATGAACATGATACACAACTCGAAACTTTTGTTCAAAATATCAAGAACAAGGATTCAAAATATCAGTACAATATCAATTTTCTTGACAAGAATTTCAAGAAAATATCACATAAGCTAGTCCCCGGAAAAAATTACGATATTAAATTTATTCCAGTTTTGGAGAGTGTTTCAAATGAAGACTGTCTTTATGAATATCGACGGCAGAACGCAGTTCTTGTAGGTGCTCAAGGACTTACAAGTCTTCAATGTATTCATCCAAATGAATTTCCTATTGGAAAATGGTCTCTATCGTTTGATGAGCGCTATAATCTATGGGAAGACGGGGACTCTCGCCACAGGGTTCCGAGCGTCTACCGAGGCTCAGATGGAGATTGGAACTTTTACCTCGATTACTTCGAGTGTGATCGGGACCATGAAGACATGTTGATTTGTTTCTGTGAACAGATATTAGAAGATTAAATATTTATTCTAGTTTGATTTTAAAATTCTTCAACACCCTTCTTTGGAAGGGTGTTTTTTCTTTATTTAAAACATATCTAAAAATGATATTTTTTAAATATGTTTTATTTATCTATCTTCACTTTTCTTTTTTCAATTGTATTAAGGATTATTTTTAATATGGAGCAATATATTTTTATTTTAATAATACTTCCAATATTATTTTTTATTCCAAAAAGATTTTTGATATATTTTATTATTTTAGTCCTTACATTTAATTTAGGGTATTGGAGATCTGGAAGTTTCGTAGAAAAGAGTAGTTTTAATGAAAAAATTTTTGAAGAACAATTAGATTTTAAATTAAAAATAATAAGTGAGTCAGAGAACAAGGGTGAGACTAGAAGGTATGTAACTAAGATTTTAAAAATATCAAACAAGGAAAATGAAATATTTAAAAAAGGTAAAATAATAATTTCAGTTCCACATTATATCTATTTAGATTATGGGGATGTTATAAGAATAAGTGGAAGGTTATTTCTCCCTGAACCATTTCTAACAGAGGGAGGAAATATTTTTTATTATAATAAATTCTTAAAAACAAAAAATATTTTAGGTTCTGTATACAGGGCTAATATTTATGAAGTTGAAAGTAATAATTCTTTTATTAAGAATCTTTTTATTTTAAAACAACAATTTGTGGGGAGAATGAATCATTTACTTCCATATCCAGAGGCTCCACTTTTGTCTGGAATATTATTAGGAGTAAAAGATTCTCTGGGAGAAAAAAGACTAGATGATTATAGAGTGTCTGGATTAATTCATATAATTGTTTTGTCTGGATCCAATGTTGCAATTATTATTGAAGCAGTAAGGAGGTCAATTCCACTTAGTCGTAAGTGGAATATTTTATGTGCTTACCTCTTTATAATTTTGTTCGCTATTGTTGTGGGAGGAGGTGCTACAGTTATTCGGGCATCAATAATGGCTAGTATAAGTCTGTTAGCTCAATTTAGTTACAATAAGTACTCTGTATATAGATCACTATGGGTAGCTGTTTTTATCATGGCTTTTATTTCTCCAGGAATTATATTATATGATTCATCATTTTTATTATCATTTTTGGCTACTTGTGGAATGGTATATTTAAATCCAATTATAGAACCAAGGTTTAAGAAAATTCCAGAATTTGGAGAATTGAGGTTTATAGTATCCAGTACAATATCTACTTATCTAGCAGTATTGCCATATTTATTATATTCAATGGGTTCATTGTCATTAGTATCACTACCCGTTAATTTAATAACACTACCTCTTGTTCCCTGGTCTATGTTATTTGGTTTTTTAGCAACCACAATATCTTTTGCTTCACACAATCTATCTCTCCCCATCGTATGGATTACTTCTTTTATATTGAAATATATTAATTTAGTAGTAGAGGTTTCTGCTAAATTTAAATATGCAGCATTTAATTCAAGTGTTTCACTAATAGGTATGTTATTTGGTTACATATTAATAGTTTTATTATTTTTCTATGCAAAGTATTCTTTATATAAAAGACAAGTTTGATATACTGTCTTGTATATAATATTTAAGATAAAAAATGAATCAATCTAAAACAACATTAATACTTTTTGGAGGAACTGGAGACTTAGCATATAGGAAATTAATTCCATCTCTATTTGATCTATATTTAAAAAATTCATTACCTAAAGAATTTAGTATAGTAGGATTTTCTAGAAAAGATTTAAGTAATGAAGAATACAGAGAACAAGTAAAAACAAATGTAGAAAATATCAAGGATGAATTTTTGGAAAAAATAACGTACTGTTCTGGTGATATTTTGGAGGAGAATGCATACGGAAAGCTATCATCTTTTTTAAAGGAACAAGATGGTGATAAATGTAGTAATAAATTATATTACTTAGCTGTACAACCAAATTTATATAAAGATGTGTTTAAGAGATTATCAGAATCAGGTCTAGTTGTTTCTGATGGCAATAAAACAAATTGCTCTAGAATTCTTATTGAAAAACCATTTGGTTTTGATCGTGATGAAGCTAAGGATTTAGATAAATTAACAAGGTCTTTATTTAATGAAGATCAAATATACAGAATAGATCACTATCTAGGAAAAGAGCCAATACAAAATATTTTAAATTTTAGATTTTCAAATTCAATATTTGAACCTTTATGGAACAGGGAGTATATTGATAGGATAGAAATTAAAATTAATGAAAGTTTAACAGTTTCAAATAGGGGATCTTTCTATGATTCAATTGGAGCACTTCGTGATATTGGACAAAATCATGCACTTCAAATGTTGGCATTAGTTACGATGGATAATCCTGTAGTAATGGAACAAAACTTAATTCGTAAAAAGAGGGAAGATGTTTTGAATAAGGTTAGTGCAATAAATAAAGAAGGGAAAATTAATGTTACTAGAGGTCAGTATATTGGATATAGAGAAGTAGAAGGGGTTCAAGAAAATTCTCAGACAGAAACATATTTTAATCTGGAGCTTTTTATAGACAATGATAGATGGAAAGATGTACCTATAATTATAGAAAGTGGCAAAGGTTTTCCTGAAAAAAATACAGAAATAAATATTTATTTTAAGAAAGATTCTAAATGTATTCCAGGAATAAATGATTGTAATTATCAAAATATATTAAATTTTAATATTTATCCAAGAGAAGATATCTCTTTAAAGTTTAGATCTAAGAAGCCAGGTTTTACATTTGAGACAGAGGAAAAAGGATTAACTTTTAATTATGATAAAGATAGCTTAGTGCCAGATGCATATGAAAAAATTCTCTATGATGCTGTTGTTGGCGACCAGACATTATTTACTAGTACTAAAGAGGTGATGGCAGAATGGAATGTTATAATGCCAGTATTAGAGTATTGGTCTGAAACAGATCTCTTAAAGTATGAGGTTGGAAGTGACTTTAATAAATAATATAAATAAAATATGTTTGAAAATAAAAATATAATAGATATATCATTACCATTAACAAATAGCACTGTTGTGTATCCAGGAAATGTTCCATTGGAAATAGAAAATCATGCAAAAATGCCTGATGATTCTAGTCATTTATCAAAAATTACAATGGGAACTCACACAGGTACTCATATTGATGCGCCACTACATGCAATTATTGGAGGTAAAACATTAGACGAAATATCTTTTGATAATTTAATTGGAAGATGTTTAGTTATTGACGTTACTCATAGAGAGTTTGGTGAAGCTGTAGAGATAGAGGATTTGGGAGAATATGAAGCAAAAAAAGGAGACAGAATTTTATTTAAAACAAAAAATTCTGAAAGAGGTTTTTCAGAATTTTATGATGATTATGTTTATGTAAGTGGAGATTTAGCAGATCACCTTGGAGCTAAAAATGTAGGACTTGTTGGTATAGATTATTTATCTATTAAACAAAGAGGCTCAAGTGATCATCGACCTCATACTTCAATCCTTGAGAAAAATATACCTATTATAGAAGGTATAGATTTATCAATAGTAGAGCATGGAGATTATCATTTAGTTTGTTTACCACTTAAATTTATCGATGTAGAAGGAGGTCCTGCTAGAGCAATACTGATTAAACAGTAAATCTATTCTCTACGATATTCCAATTAACATTACTTAGATAATCTTCTATGTATTGTTCTTTTCCGCTAGACCAATAGTCTCCTACATATGAGTGTTCCCACATATCAAGTGCAAAAATAACTTTTAGGCCTGTTAAGTGTCCGATGTGTTGTTCATCGACCCAGTGATTTATCAGTCTGTCATTTTCTTCATCAAAATACATAATAGCCCATCCAACACCTCTTGTTTTTGATAGGTTTATAAAATCATTAGTCCAGTTTTCGAATGATCCCCATTGTTCACTAATTTTATTATAAAGTGAGCTGTCTTCATTGATCTCTTTTGAGCCAGCTTCAATTTGAGAAAAATATAATTCATGGTTTCTCATTCCATCGAATTCAAAAGATAGCCTTCTTTGCATTTCAGAAAGTTCATACTCATGAACGCCATTTTCTTGAGCTTCTTTCATTGTGTTCAAGATGAGGTTTGTATTTTTTACATAACCTTCATATAATTTAAGATGCTCCTCAATACTTCTTACTGATAATCCCTTTATTTCTCCAAAACTAAATTCTTTTGCTGTATACATTTTATAAAAAATTAATTTGTAATTAAATTGATTATAACATTTTAATAATAATTTAGTTAGTTAGTGTATTTTATAATAATGAAAATTAGAATTTTATTAATAATATTTTTTCTATCTACATTAATTTTTATCACAGCTGTTTATATTTTATTAAATAATAAAAATAATAATCCTGTAATGAGTGTTTCATATCTATATGTAGGACAAGGGGACTCAACTCTTATACAAACTCCGGGAGGGAATAAAATATTAATTGATGTTGGTCCTGACGGAAGAGTACTAGATAGTTTAAGTAAAGAATTGTCTTTTTTTGAAAAAGATATAAACTCAATTTTTATAACTCACTCAGATGCAGATCATATAGGCGGGATTATAGATATTATTAAAAATTTCAATATTTCAAATATCTATGTCACTTCTATTGCAGAAGAAACAGATATTTATGATTCTCTATACAAAGAATTAGAAAAAGAAGATGATATTATAATTACAAAATTAAATGGATCCAATGAAGTATTAATTGATAAAAAATTTGGGATTACTCTCGATATACTTTTCCCAATAGATAATTATAATTTTAAAAACAGAAATGATAAATCATTTGTCATGAGATTAATATATGGCGATACGTCTTTTATGTTCTCTGGAGATACTGGTGTAGATATTGAAAAATATATAGTTAATAATTCATATGAATTATTAAAAGGAGATGTTTTAAAAGTTGGACATCATGGCTCCAATACCTCTACAGGTATCGAATTTTTAAAAGCAGTAAGTCCTCAGTATGGAGTTATTTCTTCTGGAATAGATAATGATTTTGGACATCCTCATCTAGAAGTCCTGAAAAGTCTAGAAAATGAAAATATTGAAGTTATGAGAACCGATGAGTTAGGCAATATTACAATTATTAGTGATGGGAAAAGTGTTTTAAGTAAATAAAAACACCCTTTCGGGCGTTTATATCTTATTTAACTAGTCCTGCTTTCTTTAGTGTTTTGTAAGCTCCATTTTTATTGATTGTCTTTATTGCTCTAGTTGAAATTCTAAGCTTAATAGACTTTCCAATTTCTGGAAGGAAGTATGTTTTCTTTTGTAGGTTAACTTGTCTTCTTCTTTTTCCTGTTGGATTAAATTTGGTAGCACGAACTCTGTTAGAGTATCCTCCACCTACTTGAGACGTTTTTCCTGTTATTGGGCATTCTTTTGACATATTTAAAATTTAGTGATTGCAATCTTAGCATAGGTTCCTTATAATGCAAGCTATGGAAATAATAATGATTGCAGTTTTAATAGTCTCAGCAGTACTACATGAGTTCTCTCATGGATATGCCGCATATTTATTAGGAGACCCAACAGCAGAGATGGAAGGAAGACTTAGTCTTAATCCATTAGTTCATCTTGATCCTATCGGATCAGTACTTCTTCCTCTAATGTTAGTTTTAACAGGTTCGCCATTTGTTCTAGGTTGGGCTAAGCCAGTTCCTTTTAATCCTTATAATTTTAAGAATAGAAGATGGGGGGAATTAATTGTTGCAATTGCAGGACCTGCTTCAAACTTGATACTTGTATTTATATTCGGTTTTCTATTAAGGTTCCTTGAATTATCACAGCCTATGACTGAGGTGTTCTCTATAATAGTATTCATAAATATTATATTGATTATATTTAATATGATTCCTATACCGCCTCTTGATGGATCTAAGGTTCTATTTAATATATTACCGCATACACAAAAAACTCAAGAATTTAGAGCCAGACTAGAAAGATATGGTTTGTTTATATTTATTTTCTTCATTCTCTTCCTGTGGGATGATGTTTCTCCTTTGGTGTATTGGTTATTTGATATTGTGGTTGGATAGTATATAATTAAAATATGAATAAAAACAAAGGATTTACTCTTATAGAATTATTAGTAGTTATTGCAATCTTAGCTCTATTAGCATCTATAATATTTGCTAGTCTTTCTAATGCAAGAGATAAAGCAAATGTAAGAAAAGCACAAGTACAAGCAGGTGAAATTGAAAAGGCTATTGAGTTATCTAGATTAAGTAATGGAAATTTACCTTTTTCTAATATTGATCCGACAGTAAGTATAAAAGATGATCCTGATACTCTAAGTGCTATTGAAGAATATTATCCTTCAATTAGTAGTATAACTTTACCTGAAGGTAAATATTTTGAAGGAGGGGAGTATTATGCTTTTAGTGAAAATAATTCTGCAACTATTAATTTTAGTAGTATAAATTATCCCGCTACTTGTAAGCCAGATTACTTAGCAGTTGATGGGATGAGTCAGGATGATTGGATTACTTACTCTTTCGAGCAAACAGGAGAAAATCCAGAAGATTTGTATGATGAATTTACTGCTGGATGGGAGTCTGATGATTATGTTGTTGTATATAAGGATAGATATGCTAATTTTGATGGAGGTCTATATGGTTGTTTTGAGTGGGGAATACTACCAGGATTTGATTCTAGAGAAAAGGTTGAAGATCGTAATATAGTATATATAAATAATAATGGTAATTGGGAGCCAATTGAAGGTTGTCAGGTTAATTGGATTTGCGAATCATAAATCTATTGCATTTTTATACAGATAGTGTATTCTACCACTTACGTATTCGCCGAAAGGCTACAGAGGTTGCTAAATATAAAAAAAGAAAATTTTAAACAAATATGCCAACAATTAATCAACTAATAAGAAAATCACGTAAGAGTGCCCCAAAAAAGCCAAAGGCTGTGGCACTTCACCGTGGTTTTAACTCAATTAAGAACAAACCAACTTTCTACTCATCTCCATTTAAAAGAGGTGTATGTACAAAAGTAACTACAAAGACTCCTCGTAAACCTAACTCAGCTGTTCGTAAAATTGCTCGTGTTAGATTAACTAATGGTCACGAAATTACAGCCTACATTCCAGGAATGGGACATAACCTACAAGAGCACTCTGTTGTTGTAGTTCGTGGAGGTCGTGTAAAGGACGTTAACATTAGATACACAGTTGTTCGTGGTGTACTTGATGCAGAAGGTGTACAAAACAGAAAGAACAGTCGTTCACGTTACGGAGCTAAAAGTCCTAAAGAATAATATATGCGTAGACCAATAAAAAATAAGAAAACTGTAAAAAAGGATGTTAAATACGGTTCAGAAAAAGTAGAAAAATTCATCAATCACATCATGCTTGATGGGAAGAAGAATGCTTCAAGAAAAATTGTTTATGGAGCACTAGAACAAGTTAAAGAACTTGCAAGTGTTGAAAATGCAATGGAGGTATTTGATCTAGCACTTCAAAACGCAGCTCCTCAAATGGAGATTCGTTCAAGAAGAGTTGGTGGAGCAAACTATCAAGTTCCTCATGAGGTTCGTCCTACACGTCGTACTTTCCTAGCAATGACTTGGATAATTAATGCAGCAAGAAGCAAGAAAGGGAAACCTATGGCTGACAGACTTGCACAAGAATTATATGAAGCAAGCAAGGGAGAAGGAGAAGCAGTAAAAAAGAAAGAGAATACTCACAAAATGGCAGATGCCAACAAAGCATTCGCACACTTCTCTTGGTAAGAGTAAGAAAATCATCCGAAAGGGTGATTTTTTTTCTTTACTTTCCCTTTATTTAAAGTACACTATTAATATCTCATTTTTGGGGTTTTTATTTACCCCACTGATAACTGAGACTTTGCGAATTATTAAAATAAGAAATATATATGAAGAGAGATTATCCATTAGATAGAGTAAGAAATATTGGTATCATTGCACACATTGATGCTGGTAAAACAACAACAACAGAGCGTGTGTTATTTTATACAGGTGTATCTCACAAAATTGGTGAGGTTCACGATGGTGAAGCTACTATGGACTGGATGGAGCAAGAGCAAGAAAGAGGTATTACAATTACTTCAGCTGCTACTACTTGTTTCTGGACACCAACATATGAAGATATAACAAATGAAGATAAGAAACATAGATTTAATATTATTGATACACCAGGTCACGTAGACTTTACTGTAGAGGTTGAAAGATCACTTAAGGTTCTAGATGGTGGAGTTGTGGTATTTGACGGAGTTGCTGGTGTAGAACCACAATCAGAAACTGTTTGGAGACAAGCTGATAAGTATTCAGTACCTAGAATATGTTTTATTAACAAGCTGGATAGAACAGGAGCTTCTTTTGAAAGATCATATGCATCAATTCTTGAGAGACTTACTGATAAAGCTATTCGTGCCCAACTTCCAATTGGAGAAGAAGGAGAAATGAGAGGTGTAATTGATCTTCTAGAAAAGAAAGGATATACCTTTGAAGGAGAAATGGGGAACAAGATTGTTGAAATAGACATTCCAGAAAATTTAAAAGCTGATGTTGAAAAATATCATGGAGAACTTGTAGAAAGAATCGTAGAACATGATGATGAAATGATGGATGCTTTCCTTGAAGGAGATGTACCATCTGTTGCAGATCTAAAGAAAACACTTCGCAAAGCTGTTATCGCAAATGAAATAGTTCCAGTATTTACCGGGACTGCCTTAAAGAATATTGGAGTACAATTAGTACTAGATGCTGTTGTAGATTACTTACCATCTCCATTAGATATTCCTGCTATTACAGGTGAGGATGTTAAGACAGGAGAAGAAGTTGAGAGACCAGCGGAAGACAGTGCTCCTTTTGCTGCTCTTGCTTTCAAGCTTCAGACTGATCCATTTATTGGACAGCTGACTTTCTTCCGTGTGTATTCAGGATCAGTTTCAGCTGGTTCATACATATACAACTCAACAACAGGTAAGAAGGAGAGACTTGGACGTATTGTTCGTATGCATGCTAATGATAGAGAAGAGGTAGAAACAGTGTATGCTGGAGAAATTGCAGCTGCTGTAGGTCTAAAGGATACAAGAACATCAGATACATTATGTGATGAAGATAATGCTGTTGTACTTCACAGAATTGAATTCCCAGAGCCAGTTATTTCACTTCGTATTGAGCCAGCTACAAAGGCTGATCAAGAAAAGATGGGAATTGCTTTGAAAAAACTATCTGACGAGGATCCAACTTTCAGAATTACTTCTGATGAAGAAACTGCAGAAACTGTTATCTCAGGAATGGGAGAGCTTCACTTAGATGTTCTTGTAGACCGTATGAAGAGAGAGTTTAATGTTGTAGCTAATGTAGGACAACCTCAAGTTGCATACCGTGAAACTATTACTGGTAATGCAGAGGCTGAGTATAAGTACTTAAAACAATCTGGAGGTAAGGGACAATACGGTCATGTTAAGATCCGTGTTAAACCTCTTTCAGAATCTACTGTTGATCTTGAAAAAGTTCCAAAGAATGTAACTCGTGAAGATCATTATGAGTTCACAGACTCAATTAAGGGAGGAGTTATTCCATCAGAATTTATCCCAGCTTGTCAAAAAGGATTTAAAGAATCTATGGACCGCGGTATTGTAGCTGGGTACAAGATGGTGGATGTTGCTATTGAACTATATGATGGTTCATACCATGATGTCGATTCATCAGAAATTGCCTTTAAGCTAGCAGCTGCTCACGCATTCAATGATGCAGCCAAGAAAGCTAATGCTGTTCTGTTAGAACCTGTTATGAAGGTTGAGATTGTAACGCCAGAACAATTTATGGGAGATGTTACTGGAAATATTTCATCAAAACGTGGACAAATTGAAGGTATGGAAGAAAGAGGAAACGTTCAAGCTGTTAAAGCTAAGGTTCCACTTTCAGAAATGTTTGGGTACACAACAATTTTACGTTCTATGACTGAGGGTAGAGCATCAGCAACTATGGAGTTTGATCATTATGCGATTGTTCCAAATAATATTGCTGAAGAGATCAGAGAGAAGAGAGGATAGTATATATAAATACTATGATAAAACACTCCAGTCGGGGTGTTTTTTATTTATCATAACTTTATATAATTTTGATATGTTTAGTCTATGAAAACTAAATCAGTCTATCTTTTTATTGATTCTGCTAATATTTGGTCAGCCCAAAATCAAAAGGATATCTTATCGATTGTGAAAAGGTTTTAAGTGTTGTTTCAGAGAAATTTAAACATAATAAGCTTGAGATATTTTATTACACTGCGTATCCAGAAGAGGGGACAAGGAATAATGGTACCAAAGGATTACATGATTTCTTTTTGTTTTTAAATAAGTCGTTAGGTTTTAATGTTAGAAAAAAGAAACTAAAGGTAATCAGAACAAGATTAGGTACTAAAGAAAAAGGAGATATGGATGTATAAATCACAATTGATGTACTCGATAATATTAATAAGTATAATAGGGTTATATTTTTTACAGGAGACTCAGACTTTATCTCATTAGTAAATTATTTAAAAAAGAGAAATAAAAAAGTCTATATATTTTCATCAAAGAATAATGTTTCTAGGGAACTAAAAACTGGAGTAGATAAATATTTTGAATTGCTTAATGATGATATTTGGGGAAGGAAGATCATAAATAATCCGGGTAAATAAATACCCACCCGTTAAGGAAGGTATTTCTCGGAATTGAAACCCTTTCAGTCGTTACTACTAGGAGTAGGACCAAAAGATATTTATATTATACATAACCTAGATAAAGAATCAAAAAACTTATTGACAAACCCTCAAAAAAGGATAATATATCTCTTGTAGGACCAAAGACAAGGGGCATTAATAAGTCCTCTCTAGGTTGCGAAAATATCATATAACTTTTATACAAGTTCCATGTTCGCTATTTGGCTCCAACACATGGTCTTTTTATTTACTTAAAGATCATATAACTTTAAAAATTATGGCAATTACCAAAGATAAGAAGAAAGATATTCTTAAAAAGCTTACTGAAGCAGCTAAGTCTGAATCAGTATGTTTCGTTAATTTTCATGGTCTACCAGTTACTGAAACAACAGAAATGCGTAAGAAATTACGTGAAGAAGGAGTTTCATACTATGTAGCTAGAAAAACTTTAATGAGAAAGGCTTTTGAAGAAGCTGGAATCGATGGTGAATTACCAACATTAGAAGGAGAAGCAGGAGTTGCTTTCTCATCAGATCTTACAGCACCAGCTCGTGAAGTTTATGCTTTCCATAAGAAATTTAATGGATCAGTAAATATTTTAGGAGGAGTGTTTGAAGGTCGTTTCTTAAACAAAACTGAAATGGAGGAGATTGCTACAATCCCACCAACAGATGTTCTAAGAGGAATGTTCGTAAACATCATTAACTCACCAGTACAAAGATTCGCAATAGCACTTGGTGCAATTGCAGAAAAGAAGGAAGCTTAATTAAAAATATTAACTATAATATTATGTCAGACGACACAACAAAAACAGAAGAAGAAGAAGTAGTAGAAACTCCTGAAACTGAAGAAGCAGCACCAGCTGCCGAAGAAGTTAAGGAAGAAACTCCTGCAGTAGAAGAGGTTGTAGAAGATGCTGGAGCTGACGTAGAAGTTCCAAAGAAGTTTGAGGCAATCGTTTCAGCTATTGAGGAAATGTCAGTACTAGATCTTAACGAACTAGTTAAACTATTTGAAGCTAAGTTTGGAGTTTCAGCTACAGCAGTAGCTGGTCCTGCAGCCGGAGCAGCAGAAGGTGGAGATGAAGAAAAATCAGAATTTACTGTACATCTTAAGGAAGTTGGGGGATCTAAGATCGGAGTTATCAAGGCAGTTAAATCAGCTCTTGGACTTGGACTTAAAGAAGCTAAGGACCTTGTAGAATCAGCACCAACAGATCTAAAAGCTGGAGTTAAGGCAGAAGAAGCTGAAGAAATGAAAAAAGCTCTTGAAGAAGCAGGAGCAACAGTTGAACTTAACTAAATTTAGTTAAAGGTTTGAATTAAAAAACACCTCTTGATTGAGAGGTGTTTTTTTAATTTCTAACATTGACAGTCAACTTAAATCTGATAATATATGGTCCACGCTTTTGCGTTTTTCGTCTTGCCACGAAAAGAGGATATTTAAGCCTTTTTTGTGCTATATATCCAAGTTGAGAGAAGGACTTCTCGCGCCTTTCTTTTAGCTTGGAAAAGATGAATAATCTCAAGCGTTTTATTAAAAATTATATAATATTAATATTATGGCAGCAGAAACATTTGATCGTTCAAAAGAACACGTAAACGTAGGAACACTTGGTCACGTTGACCACGGAAAGACTACTCTTACAGCAGCTATCCTAAATTCTCTAGCACTTGCAGGTAAAATTTCAGTTAGCAAGACAATTGCGGATATCGACAACGCCCCAGAAGAAAAAGAAAGAGGAATTACAATCGCTCTATCACACCAAGAATATGAGTCAGACACACGTCATTATGCTCACATTGATGCCCCAGGTCACGCCGACTACATCAAGAACATGATTACTGGTGCAGCTCAAATGGATGGTGCTGTACTTGTAGTTGCAGCTTCAGACGGAGTTATGCCCCAAACTAGAGAACACATTCTACTTGCTAAGCAAGTTGGTGTTCCAAAGATTATCGTATTCCTAAACAAGTGCGATATGGTAGATGATGAAGACATGATTGAGTTAGTAGAGGAAGAAGTACGTGAACTTCTTGATGAGTACGAATTTGATGGTGCTAACGCTCCAGTAGTTCGTGGATCAGCTCTTAAAGCTCTTGAAGCAACAGATGTAAATGATGAGTGGGTACAAAAAGTACTTGAACTTGTTGGACACATGGATACATGGATTCCAGTACCAGAAAGAGATACAGATAAACCATTCCTAATGCCAGTTGAGGACGTTTTCTCAATTGAAGGACGTGGAACTGTAGCTACAGGTAAAATTGAAAGAGGAATTATTAAGGTTGGAGAAGATATTGAAATTGTTGGTATTCATCCAACAGCAAAAACAACTGTTACAGGTGTTGAGATGTTTAATAAGTCTCTAGAACAAGGTATGGCAGGAGATAATGCAGGTATCCTTATCCGTGGAATTAAGAAAGAAGATATTCACCGTGGACAAGTTCTTGCGGCTCCAGGATCAGTAACACCTCATACAGAATTCGAAGCTGAGGTTTACATTCTTAAGAAGGAAGAAGGTGGACGTCATACTCCATTCTTCTCAGGTTACAAACCACAATTTTACATCCGTACAACAGACGTTACAGGAGATGTAACACTTGCTGAAGGAGTAGAAATGGTTATGCCAGGAGATACAGTAACGTTTAACGTTAAATTAACAGCCCCAATTGCCCTAGAAGATCAAACTCGTTTCGCTATTCGTGAAGGAGGTAGAACTGTAGGAGCTGGAGTTGTTACAAAGGTTGTAGCTTAATTTTAAGCTAATCAGCTTTTGATAAGTAGGATATTAGCAAGCCTGTTAAAAGGCAATGAGCAACTATGTTCAAAAGTAATAAATAAATTATGGCAGACAAAAAAGAAGCAAAAACCCAAGATGGGTCAAAACTAAGAATTAGAGTTCGTGCATACGAACATAAGATTCTAGATCAATCAGTAAAGCAAATAATGGATACCGCCTTGCGTTTCGATGCAGAGGTTAGTGGGCCAATACCGCTTCCTACTGAGATCAAAAAGTACACAGTTAATCGTTCTACATTCATCTATGAAGATGCGCGAGAGCAATTTGAAATGAGAATCCACAAACGATTAATTGACATCATTAACCCTGATGCGAAACTAATTGAAGCATTGACTAACCTCAACCTTCCATCTGGTATCGACATTGATGTTAAGATGATCTAATTATCATCCTCTAACGAAAAACTATGAAATTTATTCTAGGAAAAAAGTCACATATGACTCAAATCTTCGGTGAAGATGGTGTTGTATATCCCGTAACGGCTGTTAAATCAGACCCTGTTACTGTGACTCAAATTAAAACAGTAGAAAAAGACGGATATGATGCTGTCCAAATCGGATATGGAGTTCAAAATCCAAAAAGAGTTGGTAAAGCACAAATCGGTCATGCAAAAGATCTAGGTATAGTATTCCGTGGATTCAAAGAATTCAGAATGCCAGCCAAAGATATAATAGTTAAAGTTGGAGATACTATCGATCTATCTATCTTTGAAAAAGGAGAAGTAGTTGAAATATCTGCAATATCTAAAGGTAAAGGATTCCAAGGTGTTGTTAAACGCCATGGATTTGCCGGAGGACCCCGAACTCACGGACAAAAGCACACTGAACGTGCTCCGGGATCAATTGGTGCAACTGGACCTCAAAGAGTGTTCAAGGGTACTCGTATGGGAGGAAGAATGGGAACTGATCGTGTAACAGTTAAGAATTTAACTGTGGTCGACGCTGATTCAGCAACAAACACTATCTTTATTAAAGGAGCAGTTCCAGGAAGACCTGGTACACTGGTAGAAATTAAGGCTTAGGCTTATGAAAGAAACAGTATATACAATTGAAGGAAAAGAGAATGGAAGTATTGAACTTCCAGAGTCAATCTTTGGACTTCCTTGGAACGGAGACCTTGTGCACCAAGTGGTTGTGTCAATGCAGAAATCTGCTCGTACAACACTTGCGCATACAAAAGATAGAGGAGATGTAAGAGGAGGAGGTAAAAAGCCATGGGCACAAAAAGGAACAGGTCGTTCTCGTCATGGTTCAAGCCGTTCTCCAATTTGGAAAGGAGGAGGTGTTACTCATGGTCCTACAAATGAAAAGAATTACGATAAGAAGGTTAATAAGAAGATGAAAGCTAAGGCTTTTAATGTTCTACTTTCTCAAAAATATCGTGATGGAGAAGTTATCTTCATTGATTCATTTGAAGGCTTTGATAAGTCAGCTACAGCTAAAGCAAAAGCAACTATTGATGCAATAACTAAAGCAACTGGTAAAGAAACTCTAGGATACAAAAAGAAAAATAATGCATTCATTGCTATTTCAGAACAAAATCTTAATGCAAGAAAGAGTTTTGAAAACTTTGGAAACATTAAGTTTGATGAGGTTCGTAACACAAACCCTGTTGATATTGCTAAGTATAAATACTTAATAATTGAAAATCCAACAAAATCACTAGAAATATTATCAGCTCGAATAAAATAATCTTATGGCACTATTTTCAAAGAAAGAAACAGAAGAAAAAGTAGAAGATAAGGTAGAGAAAAAAACTACTAAGTCTCAAAAAACTTCAACTAGTGTTGTAGATTATTCAAGAATCCTTCGTAATCCACGCATTACTGAAAAAACAGCTATTGTTTCATCAGGAAGTGTATATGTATTCGATGTAGATCCAAGAGCTAATAAGACACAAGTGAAGAAAGCAGTGGAAACTATTTACAAGGTTAAACCTATTAAAGTAAATATTACAAAGATTGCTAAAAAGCCTGTTAAATCAAGAAAAATAAGAAAAACTTACTACAAAGGTGGTGGTAAAAAAGCTTATGTATACTTGAAGAAAGGTGAGACTATTCAATTCGCATAGACTCAATATTATTACTAGGTCGTATACCTAAATTATTAGGTGCTAACTAGAAAAAACATGATTAAGAAATTTAAACCCACAACACCAGGTCGTAGAGGTATGACCGTGATTGCGTTCAAAGACAAGCTTACTGCAGAAAAGCCTTTTAAGGCCTTAACTGGAGGATTCAAGCGTTCAAATGGACGTAATAACGCAGGACGTATTACTACTCGCCATAAAGGTGGAGGACACAAAAGATTATATAGAGAGATAGATTTCAAATATAATAAGCATGATATTCCTGCTAAAATTGAAACTATTGAGTATGATCCAAACAGATCAGCATTTATAACACTTGTTGTTTATGCAGATGGTGAAAGGAGATATCACTTACTACCAAAAGGATTAAAAGTAGGAGATACATTTATTACTAGTGAAAGTGCTCCTTTTACAAAAGGTAACAGACTTCCATTGTCAAAAATATCTGTTGGTACAGAAGTTTACAATGTTGAAGCTAATCCAGATGGAGGAGCTAAACTAGCTCGTTCAGCAGGAGCTTCTGTAGAAGTAGTTGCTCATGATGGAAATAAGGTTCATCTAAAAATGCCATCATCTGAAATTCGTAAAGTGGATGAAAAATGTTGGGCATGTATTGGTGAAGTTTCTAATGAAGAGTACAAACTTCAAAACATTGGTAAGGCAGGTAGAAATAGATGGAGAGGTATTAGACCAACAGTTCGTGGTTCTGCCATGAACCCGGTGGATCACCCACATGGAGGTGGAGAAGGAAAACAAGGTATTGGATTACGTCGTGGACCTAAGACTAGACAAGGTAAGCTTGCTTACGGAGTTAAGACTAGAAAGCCTAAGAAATATTCAAATAGAAATATTGTTAAGCGTCGTAAAACACAAAGATAGTAAAATAAAAAGAACCCTTATAAGGGTTCTTTTTATTTATGTGGATAACTACTTGCATAATAATCAATATGGGTGTATATTAATTAGACGAGCAATGAATTTATTTGTTGCTCCAGAAATTGCTTTGCTCTCACGAGTAAAGCATTTTTGCTTATTAGGTAGTAAGTAAATGTTCTTTATGACGAAAAATAAAATACAAAGAAATCGTAGATCTATTAATTTACGAATTGAAAAAACTTTATTCTCTAAATATTTTCATTCATAGTTTCGTTTAATAGATTATTCAATTAATCGTTAGATAATGTTATGAGTAGGGAGTAGAAGAAAGTGTTCAAAATTTCTGTAATCTTATTTATTAGTATGTTGTGATCAATGATGTTTTCAATATCTCCAAATTGCAACTTAAGGTCTTAGATTAGGACGACTAACATATTCCTTATAGTCCACAGGTAAGGTGGAGGAAAGTGTTGATATAGTCACTAATTTGAAAAGAAGAAGCAGATCTTCTAATAGATTAAGATTTAAAAAGTATTATTAACAAGCCTTGGAATTAATCCAAGGCTTTTTGTTTATCTAATATGATGTTTTGCATAATTAAATACTAATGTATAATAATTGTATATCAGAAATGTTTTATGAAGAAGAAAATTTTAAAAGACCTGCGAGAGCAGTGAGAGGAAAATCAAAAATGGTACAATGGTTAATGAATAAAGGAATTGCTAAGTCTGAATCAGTAGCATCAATTATTTTAATTGGTATAGCTGTAATAGCTTTAGCTCTAACTTTATGGATTATGAAAGGAGATGATATTAAAAGATCATTTCAAAATAATCAAGCTCCAACAGATCAACAATTAAATTTTCAAGAGAGAAGAGCTGAAAGGTTAAATAGATAGTAAATATCAACACCTCATTATAATATAATGAGGTGTTTTTCTTTTCCCCAACACCCCCCCCCAAAAAAAAAACTAAACTCTGTTACAATTAAAAACATGAAAAAAGTAACAAGTACACTGCCATCATGCATATCTTTCTAATATAAGATATTATTTTATAAATACAATAACCTGATCACCTCCAAGGACACAGTATTTTAAAAATACTGTGTTTTAATATATAAAATAACTTTATAATTACTTGACTTATCAAGACAATTTGATAAACTCTCTCCACTAGTAATGATTTACACATCATTATTTTAATTTAAAAAAATGACAAGATCACTAAAGAAAGCCCCATACGTAGATGCAAATCTTCTAGAAAAGATTGCAGGTAAAAAACCAGCTGATACTGGAGCTATTAAGACTTGGGCTCGTAATTCTCAAATCTCACCAGAGTTTACAGGATTTACTTTCCAAGTTCATAATGGTAAGGACTTTATCGATGTATTCGTAACAGAAGACATGGTAGGTCACAGACTTGGAGAATTCTCACCAACAAAGAAATTCTACAGACACGGAGGTAAGATGCAAAAAGAACTTGATCAATCAAAGCGTGAAGCAGAGATTGCATCAGCTAAAGCAGCTAAAGCATCAGCATAATAATATAATATGATTACTGTAAGATTAAAAAACTATAGACAATCCCCACGTAAAGTTAGACTAGTTGCTGACATGGTGAGAGGAAAGAAAGCTGATGCTGCAATGATCAGTTTGTCATTTGTTCCACATAAGGCATCTGATTCAATTCAAAAGCTTCTTAAATCAGCAATTGCTAATGCAGATAATAATCATGGCATTAAATCAGATGAGCTTTTTATAAAAGAAATTAGAATTGACCAAGGTGTTACAGCCTACAGATTCCGGCCAAGAGCGAGAGGTCGTGCTTTTCCAATTAGAAAGAGATCTTCTCATATTATTCTTTCACTTGATAGCAAAGAAGGGGTAGACTTAAGTAAGAAGGTAGAAGATAAAAAAGAAGCTGTTAAGACTCCTGAAAAGAAAGAAGAAGTAAAGAAGACTTCTGATAAAAAAACTACAACAAAGAAAACAGCTGTAAGAAAGACTGCGGCTAAGAAAGTTACTAAAAAGGTTAATAAAGAAACAAAATAGCTTATGTCACATACAGTTCACCCATATTCACATAGATTAGGAATTATACGCGATTGGAAATCACGTTGGTTTTCAAGTGGTAAAAAATATAGAGAAAATCTACATTCAGATATTTTAATACGTGAATATTTAGATAATAATCTAAAAGGAATGAATGTTGGAGATATTAATATTGAAAGAGATGATAAAAAGATTAGAATTATCGTTTCTTCATCAAGACCAGGACTTATCATTGGACGTAGTGGAGAAGGTGTAACAAGACTTCGTGATAATTTAATTAAACTTCTAAAGAAAAAGAACTACTTAGAAGATGGAGTTAACGTTAAAATTGATGTTGAAGAAATTAGATACCCAGAATCTAATGCTATGGTTGTTGCACAAATGGTTCAAGAAGCTATGGAGAAAAGAATGCCTTTCAGAAGAGTTCTTAAGCAAACAGCTGAGAAAGTAATGTCTAATAGAGATGTTCAAGGTGTTAGAATTGTTGCAGCAGGTCGTCTAGGAGGAGCTGAAATGGCACGTACTGAAGGAATTAAGAAAGGTAGAATTCCTCTACAAACATTCAGAGCTGATATTGATTATGCTGCACATAGAGCAAATCTTGCCTATGGAGTTATCGGAATCAAGGTTTGGATTTATAAGGGAGACATTTTAAATAGAAATAATAAATAAGCTTATGTTTTTTCCTAAAAAAGTAAAACACAGAAAATGGCAAAGAGCCCGAAAAAATCCTAACAAGATCACTGCTGATACTAGAGGTATCAAGCTTGAAAACGGATCATTTGGTCTAAAAGCTACAACTGCTAAGAGAGTTAACTCTCAACAAATAGAAGCAGCACGTCGTGCTATGGTTCATTACCTAGGTAAAACAGCTAAAGTTTGGATCAGAGTATTCCCAGACCGTCCTTACACAAAGAAGCCTTCAGAAGTGAAGATGGGTAAGGGTAAGGGAGATGTTCAAGGATATGAATTTGAGGTATTGCCAGGAAGAATTTTATTCGAAGTAGATGGTGCCTCAGAAGAAGTATCAAGAGAAGCTCTTAGAAAAGCCGGTACAAAATTACCACTAAAAAGTAGGATAGTAGCAAAATAAACTTGCAAAATCTTAATTTTTTGATAATGTAGCAAATCAATATGACAAAACTAGAAGTAAAAAACAAAAGCGAAAAAGAACTTACCAAAGTTCTTACTGAAAAGCGTGAAGACTTACGTAAAGTTCGTTTTGGTTTTTCTGGTTCTACAAAGCATGATACAAAAAGTGCTCGTGGTATACGTAAAGATATTTCAAGAATACTTACTGAACTTAATAATCCAGAAAGAAAATAATTATGAAAAAAGAGGAAACACAAAAGAATACAGGTAAGGTTCTAGATGGAGTAGTTATTTCAGATAAAATGAATGATACTTGTGTTGTTGAGGTTGCGAGATATTTTAAACACGAAAGATATGGAAAATTTATCAAGCGTCACAAAAAGTATCAAGTTGATGATAAGGGGAATACTGCAAAAATAGGAGACAGAGTTACTATTGTGGAGTGTAATCCAATTTCAAAAAACAAACATTTTACTCTAGCTAAAAATAACGCATAGGCTTATGATTCAACCACAAACAATAGTTCAAATAGTTGATAACTCTGGAGGTAAGGTAGGAAGAGTATTTAAAGTACTTGGAGGATCTAAGAGAAGATATGCTCGTATTGGAGACAAGGTTATTCTTTCTGTGCAAAAAGCAGAACCAAGAAAGACTGTAAAGAAGAAGGATGTTCTTTGTGGAGTAGTTGTTCGTCAAGTACAACCATTTAGAAGAAAAGATGGAACTTACCTAAGATTTGATGAGAACGCTGTTGTAATTATAGATAAAGAAAAGCTAGATCCTATCGCTAACCGTGTATTTGGCCCAGTTCCTCGTGAACTTACTGAGCTAGGTTATCAGAAGGTAGCATCTCTTGCACCAGAGGTTTTATAATATATATAAATATGAAAATTAAAAAAGGAGACAAAGTAATAGTAATGGCAGGAAAGTTTAAAGGAAAGACTGGTGAGATTATTTCTGCAATGCCAAAAGATGATAAGGTTATCATTGAAGGTGTTAATATTGCCAAAAGACACAAGAAGAACAGAGCTTCAGGTGTTAAGGGGGAAATTGTAGAAGTAGCAATGCCTATACATGTTTCAAACGTAATGCTTGAAGATCCTAAGACTAAAAAACCAACAAGAATTGGTTACAAGACTGATGATAAAGGCAAGAAAGTTCGTTTTGCTAAGAAATCTGGTGAAGTAATCAAATAACAAATACTTATATGATCATAAAAGACCAAAACAAAAAAACATTTGATACACTGAAAGGTGAATTTTCATACAAAAATACAATGCAAACTCCTACAATTGAGAAAGTAGTTGTTTCTGTTGGTATTGGTAAGATTGGAGACAAGAAAGCAATTGAAAAAATTACTAATGATCTAACAAGAATCACAGGACAAAAGCCATCAGAAATTGCTGCAAAGAAATCAATTGCCGCATTTAAGTTAAGAGAAGGGCAAGCTGCTGGACTTAAAGTAACACTTCGTGGAGAAAAAATGTGGAACTTCTTAGAAAAACTTGTTCATGTTGCACTTCCAAGAACACGAGACTTTAGAGGAATAGGAACTAATATGGATGAGATGGGGAACTACACACTTGGAATTAAGGAAAACTCAATATTCCCTGAGACAGCAGATGTGGACCTTAGAGATGTATTTGGAATGGGTATAGTAATAACTACTAATTCAAGCAACCCTGAGGAAACTAGGGCTTATCTAAAGCATCTAGGGTTCCCATTCAAGAAGGAAGCGTAGTATATATTAAAGAAAACGCCCGATAGGGTGTTTTTTATTATATTTTCTGTATTGACTTATATTTTTAAAGTAGTATTGTGCAAATAGTAAAGAACCTTGAAATTTCAAGAATTGCATTAGTCACAGCTTTAAGTATCTAAAAAGATTTTTAAAGCTGTGACTAATCGGTCCAGTGTTTGTGTCGTATAGACATAAACAAAACTACAAAAACAAATACAGACCATGAACAAAATAAGTGATATGATCGACCGGTTCATTCCGGATTTAGTAAGAGTGCCGTCAAAGGCACTAGGTTCAGTTTTGGACCTACTCAAAAAACTAGTTAATCCCGAAACTTCGGATGATACTCTTTTAAAACTCAAAGCCTTGCTTAAGGGTAAGGTAGAGATTGTGAAAGACAGTCTTCTCGACTTCGTCGGAACCACTACCACCTCAGCAACGACTGAAAAGTTTGTAGCTAAAGATTTTTTCACAACCGATAATAAGGAAGTGAAAATCTATAATATCTATAGCAACTTCACCAACTGGTTTCTTGCTGACGATGGCAAGATTGAGAATCCAATCAAAGAGCAGGTTCTCCGTTATGGAAACCTGACAAAAGGATCTATCGACAGGTCTATTATCGAAGAATTGGGTGGTGAAGCGAAAGTCGACACAACTCTTCAAGAACTAGCTGATCAGATCAAAAAACATGCCAATGGTGAAGAAAATGGATTGCTAACCAGTGGCTACTCAAACATCTTCTACATCAAGGATACCGAAGGTGTCCTTCGTGCTGTGCGCGTGTACTGGCTCGACGCTGGCTGGTACGTGCGTGCCTTCTCTGTCGAGGACTCGGCTGGGTGGGGTGCTGGCCGCCGTGTGTTTGTACGCAATTCTTGAACCTTAGTATCTTAGGTTTTTTTGATCCTTTGATACTTTGACCCTCTACCCCCGAAGCGCAACGCGTTTCGGGGGTAATTTTTATTTAACTAATTAATCTATTCTTCTTTACATAAATATATGGTGCAGTAACTTGACTATTCCTTAAATCTTGCTAAGATACTTCCACGCTCATTTATTAGAGCCTTTTTGTTTACACACATGGCAAGAAAATCACTCGTAGCCCGAGATAAAAAAAGAGAAGCATTAAATAAGAAGTACGCTACAAAGCGTGCGGAACTTAAAGCTGCCGGAGATATGGAAGGACTTCAAAAACTTCCAAAAAATTCTTCACCATCACGTTTAAAAAATAGATGTGCTGTCTCAGGAAGATCAACAGGTTATATGGGAGATTTCGGAATCAATCGTATTGAATTTCGAAAGCTTGCTAATGAAGGTAAAATTCCAGGAGTTAAGAAATCATCATGGTAGGAGACTCAATTTCAAACTTAATAATATCACTTAAGAATGCAGGATTAGCTAAGAAAGAATCTCTTTCTGTTCCTTATTCAAAAATGAAAGAATCAATATTAGTTGTTCTACAAAAGAATGGTTATATTGAATCATATGAAGTACGCGGAGCTGACAATATTGTCACAAAGAATCTTCATATCGTTGTTAAGTACTCAGAAAATGGAACTCCAATCATTACAGATGTAAAAAGAATTTCAAAGTTCTCAAAGAGAGTATATAAAGGATCACAAGACATCTATCCTATTAGAAATGGTCATGGATCTACAATATTCTCAACACCCCAAGGAATACTTACTGACAAAGATGCACGTAAACACAAAGTCGGAGGTGAAGCATTATTCGCAATCTGGTAACAGGTAGACGTGAGTAGTATTAGATAATAATTATATTGACGTTTGTATGTCACGAATCGGAAAAAAACCAGTAGTAATACCAGCCAATACAGAAGTAACTGTAGAGGATTCTTTAGTAACTGTAAAAGGACCTAAAGGGGAATTATCTATTTCATATCGTCCAGAGAGAGTAAACTTATCAGTTGAAGATGGAATTGTTGTTTCATCTCCAGTAAAAGATGATGTAGCATGTCGTTCTCTATGGGGAACATATGCATCACATATTGGAAACATGATACAAGGAGTAAATGAGTTGTTTGAAAAGAAGCTTATCATTGAAGGAGTTGGATTCCGTGCAACACACACAGGAAACAATCTTACAATGCAACTTGGTTTCTCACATCCAGTAGAAGTGGAAGTTCCAGCAGATATTGAATTAACAGTAGAAAAGAATGATCTTACAATTCGTGGAATTAGCAAAGAGTCTGTTGGACAATTTGCTGCAACAATTAGAGAATATAAGAAACCAGAACCATATAAAGGTAAAGGAATTAGATATTCTGACGAAATCGTTAGAAGAAAAGAAGGTAAAAAGACTGTATAATAATATATATGAATACATCAAAAGTAGAAAAAAGAATAATGAGACACAAGAGAATTCGTTCAGAAATCTCTGGGACACCAGAACGTCCAAGACTTTCAGTGTTTCGTTCGAACAAATTTATTTCTGTTCAAGCTATTGATGATTCAAAAGAATCTATAACAGTTGCTTCAGCATCATCAAAGAATGTTGAAAAAGGAACTCCTATGGAGAAGGCTGCTGAAATAGGGAAAAATATTGCGGAAACTCTTATGAAAAATGGAGTGAAAACTGTTGTGTTCGATAGAGGAGGATTTATTTACACAGGACAAGTGAAAGCACTTGCCGAAGCTGCAAGATCTGCAGGTTTGAAATTTTAATTAATATATATGACAGACGAAATCATTACAAAAGAAAAAGAAGAAGGAAAGACTACGGAGACAACTCCAAAGACTAATACTGTATCTGATAATACAAAGACATCATCAGCTCCTAATAATGATTTCAGAAAAAATCGTCGTAAGCCTCGTCGTAGATTCCAAAAAGAAAAGCCAGAATTTGAACAAAAGATTTTAGATATTCGTCGTGTAACTCGTGTTGCTTCTGGGGGTAGAAGATTCAGCTTCTCAGTAATTATGGCTCTTGGAGATAAGAAAGGTAAAGTAGGAGTAGGAGTAGGTAAAGCATCTGATACTGCTTTAGCAATTGAAAAAGCTATTAAACAAGGAAAGAAGAATATGTTCCGTATTACAACTACAGAAACAATGTCTATTCCACATGAAGTTAAGGCTAAGTACGTAGGATCGAACATTCTAATGATTCCAGCACCAGGTCGTGGTATTATTGCCGGAGGAGCTCCTCGTGATATTCTTGCGCTAGCAGGACTAAACGATATTAATACAAAACTTCTATCAAGAAGTAAGAATCACCTTAATAATGCTCGGGCAACAGTTAAAGCTCTTCAAACACTTGTTGGAGAACCTGCACCACTTAAAAAGGTAGAGGATAAAAAGACTGCTAAAAAAGTAGCAAAACCAGTAACTAAGACTGATAAATAAGCTTATGCAAATACACGAAATTAAAAGAGAAAATAAGAACAAAGTATCTATAAAAATAGGACGTGGTGGAAAGCGTGGTAAAACTTCAGGTCGTGGGCATAAAGGTCAAAAACAACATGGAGGACATGGAATAAGACCAGAGTGGAGAGATGCAATTAAAAAGATTCCTAAGCTACGTGGACGTGGAGTTAATATAAATAGATCTATAAAAGCTGATGCTCAAGCAATTAATGTTTCAAGAATTGAAAATAACTTTGAAGCAGGAGAAATTGTATCTGTAAGAAATCTAATTACAAAGAACTTAGTTCGTAAAATTGGAGGAAAACAACCAAGAGTTAAGATTCTAGGAAATGGAGAAATAACTAAAAAAGTTACAATTACAGGATGTGAAGTTTCAACTTCAGCCAAAGAAAAGATCGAAAAAGCAGGAGGATCAATAAAATAAACTAATATGATTACATCATTTTTCTCAAAACTAAAAAAGATTTTCCAAGATTCTACTCTAAGAAAAAAAATCTTGTTTGTTTTGGGTATACTGGTAATCTTCAGAATTCTTGCAGCTATTCCAATACCTGGAGTAGATACACTACAGTTACAGGCATTTTTATCTCAAAATGAATTCCTTGGGTTTATTAATATATTTTCAGGAGGAGGTTTATCGGCACTATCTATTGTGATGCTTGGAGTGGGTCCATATATTACAGCATCTATTATAATGCAACTTATGTCTCTTGTTTCAGACAGAGTTAAAGAGATGTATCATGAAAATGGGGAAGCTGGAAAGAAGAAATTCTCACAATATTCAAGGTTACTAACTGTTCCACTTGCTGTACTACAAGCATTTGGTTTCATGTTACTACTTAAGAATCAGGGTATATTACCAGTTGATATGACAGTTATGGAGACAGGAGTTAATATTCTTGTTATTACAGCTGGTTCTATGCTTCTTGTTTGGCTTGGAGAGTTGGTATCAGAATTTGGAATAGGGAATGGAGTATCACTTATAATTTTTGCAGGTATAGTATCAGGACTTCCTACTATAATTGGTCAATTTGTATTCGGATTTGATGCATCACAAATACCAATGATTGTCGCTTTCATTGCAATCGCTATTGTTATTATAATTGGTGTAGTTATGATTACTGAGGCTGAGAGACCTGTTCAAGTAACTCATGCCAAGCAAGTTAGAGGAAACAGTACGTATGGAGGAACTTCTACATACTTACCACTACGAGTTAATCAAGCGGGTGTTATCCCAATAATTTTTGCACTATCAATTCTATTGTTTCCAACTATGGTAATTAATGTTCTTAGCGGAGTAGATAATGCAACAGTACAAACAATTTTAGAAAATGTTCAACTATTTTTAAATAATCAACTTTGGTATGGAATTGCATACTTTGTACTTGTTGTAATATTTACATTCTTCTATACAGCAGTAACTTTTGATCCAGAATCTATTTCAAAGAACTTACAAAGATCAGGGGCATTTATTCCAGGAGTTCGTCCAGGAGATGCAACAGCACAATTCATTTCAAGAATCGTAACTAGAATTACCCTAATCGGAGCCCTTGCTTTAGCAACAATTGCCGTGCTTCCAATAGTGGTTCAAGCATATTCAGGACTAACAGGACTAACAATTGGAGGAACCTCTCTTCTAATCGCAGTTTCAGTAGTTATTGATTTGATTAAAAAGACTGATGCTCAAATTTCAATGAGAGAATACTAATATTTAATACAAGCTAAGAATTAAAAAAACACTCAATTGAGTGTTTTTTTAATTAATAATATATTTGGTATTTGTAAATAGAATCTATTTATATATCTGTGGTACAATATTTTTAATGGAAAAGAAATATACAATTATATTTATAGGAATTTCTGGTGCTGGAAAAGGTACACAGGCAAGTTTGATAAATAAATATATAGAAGAAAAAGATCTTAATAATCCTGTTGTTCATTTAGAAACAGGTAGAAAGTTTAGAGAGTTAATGAATAATGATGGATATACTCAGGAGAAAATTAAGGAAGTTAATTTAGAAGGTAAGCTACAGCCTGAGTTTTTAGCTGTATGGAACTGGTCTGATCAGTTGATCAAAGGAATGGGAGAGAATAATCACTTGATAATTGATGGGACTCCAAGAAAAGAGCCAGAGGCAGAAATGTTTTGTGGAGCATTGGATTTCTATAAAAGAAAAAATGTTTATGTTATTAACTTAGATCTTTCTGAAGAAGTTGCAAAACAAAGACTGAAGGAGAGAGGGAGACCAGATGATTTAAAAGAAGGAGATATAGAAAAGAGGTTTGAATGGTTTAGAAAGGAAACATTACCTGCAATTGAATATCTTAAGAATAAAGAGGGATATAATTATATTGAGCTAGATGCTTCAAAAAATATAGATGAGACCCAAGATGAAATAATAGAATTTATAAATGATTAGAAAAAAAACAAAAGAAGAAATAGAGATAATGGCTGAAGGAGGAAAAATATTATCTGAGATAATTCGTCGTGTAGGGGAGATGGTTGAACCTGGCGTAACTACTAATTTTCTAGAAGAAGAAGCTATTAAAATATTTAAAGAATTAAATGTTAAACCTGCATTTTTAAACTATTCTCCACAAGGAGCAAAAAGACCGTATCCAGCGTCACTATGTGTTTCAGTTAATGATGAAATAGTTCATGGTATACCAAACGAGAATCCCCATGTCTTAAACGAAGGTGATATTGTTACTTTGGATACAGGTGTTTTGCATAAAGGATTAATAACTGATCACGCTATAACTTTTCCTGTTGGAGAAATATCTAAAGAAGATAGAAGACTTCTAACAGTTACAAGAGAATCACTTTCTGCAGGGATTAAGGCTGCCGTAGTAGGGGGGAGAATTGGAGATATAGGGGCAGCAATTCAAAAACACGCAGATAATAATGGATATGGTATTTGTGACTCTCTATGTGGACATGGAGTAGGTTATCAGGTACATGAGGACCCATATGTTCCCAATTTTGGGAGGTCTGGTACTGGAGAAGTTCTAGAAGAAGGAATGGTGATCGCAATTGAGCCAATGTTTTGTATAGGAAAAGATGATGTTAATTGCTTATCAGATGGCTACACGTATGTAACAGCAGATGGAAGTAACTCTGCTCATTTTGAACATACTGTTGCAATTACAAGTAATGGACCAGTTGTATTAACTAAATAATTTATATATGAAAAAAGAAAGAACTTTAGTAATTATTAAACCTGATGGAGTACAAAGAAGCCTAATTGGTGAGGTTATTAAGAGATACGAAAGAGTTGGTCTTAAGTTAGCTGCTATAAAAATGATTGTTCCGAGTACAGAACAAGTTAATACTCATTATACCGTTGATCCTAACTGGGTAGAAAATACTGGTAAAAGAATCATTCAAAATGGGGGAGAGAGTGTTGTAAATAATGATCCTATAAAAGAAGGGGAAAAAGTTCTGAGTAGATTGTGTAAATATATAACAGCAGGACCTGTTATCTGTATGGTTTGGCAAGGTGTCCATGCTGTAGAGGTTGTAAGAAAGATGACAGGAGGAACAGAACCTAAGACAAGTGATGTGGGTACAATCAGGGGAGACTACGTTCTGGATTCATATGAGATTGCTGATAAGGATAATAGATCAATAAGAAATATAGTACATGCATCAGGTACTATTGAAGAAGCTAATAAAGAAATTGGTCACTGGTTTGAGGATTCAGAAATCGTTGAATATAACCTCGCTCAAGACGCTATATTATATGGTGAAGAGCTAGAAGGAATTGTGTAAAAGTCTCTTTTTTTACGACAGTGTCGTAAAATATATCGATATTTGATTCTAAATGAGCACTGGTAATACTAATTTTTTAAGGAATTTAATAATTTAAAAACATATTTTGCATTTTGAAAAGTGCAAAAATTGAATAAGAGGAGTATAATTATAAGTGAGGATCTTTGAGATCTAGGTTAAATTTTTTTTAGGACTGACCGTATTCTATTGCGTTGTGGCGTAGTGGAGAGGTTGTCCACCTAGCTATCGCTAGGTACTCATTGGTCCTCAACATAGAACTTCTACCGAAAAGGTAGGAGTTTTTTGTTTTAATTAATTAGAAATCTGATATCATATTATATATATGAATAAATTATTTAAACAACCTCTTTTTATAGAAGTTTTGTCCTTAACAATTGTGGTGGCTATTATTCACTGGATAGCTTCTATTTATTATTTTTATTATCTTGTTCCAAACTTAGATATATTAATGCATTTTTTAGGAGGACTTCTAATTGGTTTAATTATACTAAGTCTTCTTTTTGTTAGGAGGTTATTTGGGTTTGCTCATACTCATCATGGTGTAGTTATAACAACTACTCTGTTTGGTGTGCTGCTTATAGGTTTAGGATGGGAACTATTTGAAGTATTTTTTGATATGACTGCTATTACTAGAATAGACCTGTTTGATACTCTGTTAGACCTTGTTATGGACTTAATAGGAGGAGGTGTATCTTTGTGGTGGTACTATTCAATGGTATGGAATAGGGTAGTTAAATAAAAAACACCCAATGGGTGTTTTTTATTTAACTTGTTACTTCGTCCACGATTCTTTTGAATGTTTCTGGATTTTCTTGTGCAATCTCTGAAAGCATTTTTCTGTTTACTTCAATTCCTTTCTTCTTTACTTCTCCCATGAATTTACTGTATGTATGTCCTAATGCTCTTAATGCTGCATTGATTCTAATATTCCATAGTCCTCTGAAATTTCTCTTGTTACACTTTCTGTCTCTGAAAGCATACTTTAAAGCATGACGAATAGCTTCATTAGCTTGTCTTTCTTTAGTCGATCTACCAAAACGGTAACCCTTTACCATTTTTAGGATATTTCGTCTTCTTTTTAATGCTGTTTTTCCTCTTTTTACTCTTGTCATAATTATTATTTAGTTCTTTTAGGGACAAAACGACTTCTAGTTTTTGGAGTCATCACAATAGTAGTAGAACGACTTTTAGATCTGTTCTTAGTTCCACTCTCTTTAGCATTGAAGTGGTTTTGACCAGGACGACGAGCTTTTAGCTTGCCGTTCTTAGTTACTTTTATTCTTTTTGCGAATGACTTATTTGTTTTCATAAGTAGAAGTATCTTACATGTTTTTCTAGAAAATGCAAGATATATTTATATTATTTCTTTTCAATAATAACGTGTATGCCTTTTGGAACCTTCTTAATCTCTTGTGCAAATGTGAAATCAACAGTAATTAATTTCAATACCCTTTGAAGTCTTTCTTCTAGAAAGTCTCTTTCCATATATTTAGTACGACCAGGAAGGAATAGTTCAACCTTTATTCTATGCCCCTCGTTAAGCCATTTAGATGCCTTATTTGCTTTTAGGTTAAGATCTCCATCACCTGTACCAACTTTTACCTGGATTGATTTAACTTCAACATTTTTAACTTTAGCTTTTGCAGCTTTAGCTTTCTTCTTTTCTCCATATTGAAATTTACCAAAGTCCATTATTTTAGCTACTGGAGGTTTAGCATTAGGTGAAATCTCAATTAGATCAAGATCCATTCCTTTTGCCTTTTCTAAAGCATCTTTTGTTGATAGTACTCCAAAAGTCTCTCCTTCCTCATCAATTACTCTCAATTCTTCTGCGCGAATATATTGATTTATTTTAACTCGTGATTCGAATTTCTTTTGTGGTTGTTTCTTTCTGCTTCTTCTCAAATGAATTTTTGTTAGTTTTTAATTAGTAAAGTGAATATATCATGGAAATGTAGTATTATCAATGTCTTGGGTAAATAAAAGACCTCTCCTTCTGAGGGGAGAGGTCAGTCTAGGTTACTGTATATTACCTCATTAAGAGGATAATACACTTTCTTTCGATTCTGCGTATTCCTTCAAAAAGAATTCAAGAATCTGTTTTGATGATACTTCTTCATCTTGTGATTCACTTACCTTAAGAACTTTGTCTAAGAAATAACTTGATCCACTTGTTGATATAGAACCATTCTTATCAACAGTAGCGAAAAAAAGAGTTAATATACCAGGTTTCGTTGCAATGTTTATTCTATTAGATCCTATTTCTAGATGTATAGAAAGAAAATATCCTCTTGTCTCACCATCAAATAATTGTTTTTGAGATGATTTTGATCTGAGGGATGTTGTCAAAATAAGATCATTTGGATGAATATCCAAATTAAAATTATTAATAACTTCGGAATGTAAAGCAGTAATTAGAGGCATAAAGCCATGTTTAATACTGCTCTCTTTATCATGTAGTACTGTAGTAATTTTACTCATTTCTTAATTGTTATATCACAGATATAACAAAAATCAAGAGTATCTTACTCCAAATCAGTATTTTCTAACAATCTATTTTCTATACTCGTAAAATCAAAATATCCAGAGTCTAAAATCAAAATTTCAAGTTTTTTATCTAATCCGGTCATTATTCCAATACCAATTATTAAAAATATTACTCCAATTACTTTTTTAAATATTCCCTCAGGGTTAGATAGAATATTTAGTTTAGATGTGAACTTTTGTCCAAGTAGGGCAATTAGTAAAAGAATTAAAGATAGTCCTAATGCATAAGCGATTAGATTAATAAGTCCTATAAAGAAGTTTTGTGGAAGAACTGTAGCTAATATTACAAAATATGTTGGACTACATGTTGAAAATACTGGTCCAAGAGCAGCACCCATTATTATATCTCCAGTAAAGTTTTCTTTCTTATGTCCTTTGGCAAGAACTTTATTTGCCCAAGTTCCAATACCTGTCTTGTGTCCAAGTTTTGACCACATATTTGGAAATAGCATTGATACTGCAAATACAATAAGTATCCCTCCAGAGAAGTATGTCCAGAATGATTGAGGAATATCAATAAAGGCAGTACTTACCTTAAGTAGTAGTGTGAAGACAATAACAGATAGAGCTAATGACCCTGTTATTATATAAGGTTTCCATTTATTCCTTGGACTAGAAACAGATCCTCCTATAATTACCGGAAGAAGAGGAAGCACGCATGGTGCAAGTACTGTTAGTAATCCGGCTATAAATGAAATTATTAATAGTGTCATAAATAAGTTTTAATTAATATGTTTTATATTTTATATCAACTACCTAAGTATGTAAAGTATTCTTTACATCCATTGTTTTATAATTAAGCATAGTATATTATACTTTACATATGAAGAAAGATTGCGTGTTCAACTGCGTACAAAAAAATAGGAGAGACAAGGGAGTAACACAAGAAGACATGGCAAAAGATCTTGGAATAACAAGACAGACAATTATTGCTATTGAAAAAGGTAATTACACACCTTCTGTATTACTGGCAATTAAGATTTCTAAGTACTTCAAGTCATCAGTAGAAAATATTTTTAGCTTAACAGATAACAAATAGCTTATGCGTGAATATATATTACCAATACTTCTTACTATATTATTTATCTTCCTATTAAACCCAATGGGTGTATATATGAAGTATATGGATACTGCTATATATTTTGTAACTGTAATAATAGTTTTGATTTTACTATTAATAACTGTATGGAGAAAGAAGCCATCAGATGAAAGAGAGATAATACATGAAGCAAATGCTAGTCACGCATCATATTTTATAGGTCAGATTATCCTTCTAATTGCTATTTTTTCAGAAAAGATGGTGATGAACCATATTAACCCATGGCTTGTAGCAGTATTTCTAGGGATGACATTGGCTGAATTGGTTGTTAGAAAGTGGCAAAATAAATGTAGGTAGTGTAAAACCTCCTTTACATTAAAAAAACAGATTGATATAATATATTTATATTAATTAATTTAAGAAATATGATAAACAAAGAGAAAGGAGGAATAGGTATAATTGTTGGAATTATAATAGCTGCAATAATTATTTTCATAATGATGTCTAATGGGTCTGAAAATGAAAAAGATGTTGTTGTGCAAGAAAATACAGATGAAACAATAATGGAACAAGAAGAGAGTATGGAAGAGGAAGATTCAGTGATGGAAAAAGAAGAGGATATGGGTATGTTGGAAGTAATGTCTGAAGGAGGAGTACTTGCAGATTATTCATCAGAATTATTGGCTAGTGGTCCTGAAAACAAGGTTCTATTCTTTCATGCAGGATGGTGTCCAAGTTGTAGAGCTCTAGAATCTAGTTTAAGTGAAAATGAAATTCCTGGAGACCTAGGAGTTTATAAAGTAGATTATGATAATTCTACAGAACTTAAAACTAAGTATGGAATTACTACACAACACACTCTTGTGCAGGTTGATTCAGAAGGTAATATGATTACTAAATGGCTAGGAGGGAACGATGTTGATAGTATTGTTTCTAGGTTGCAATAGATTTTAATTATTTGTTATAAAATAATTATGAACAAATCTTCTTGACAAAGATATTAAAAAACATACAATATTAAAAGCCTTTGGAGAGGCTTTTTTTATTCTTTACACAAATCATATGTCAAAAAGGAAAGAACATAATATCTTAGAAGATACGAGAGACTATATACTAAGTGCCAGAAAGGAAGTAGAAAAGGTTAGAAAAGTTCCAAAAAAGAAAAATAGAGAAGATTCAATAATACTAATTGTAGGAAAACCAACAATTGGGGCTGCTAAGTCTATATATAGTACTTATAAAAAACATCTTAAATCAGAATATAAAATTGGACTTATCGTAGACAAGAAAGAAAGAAAAGGAATGAAGGATGTCATAAAAGAAAGTTTTGATCCAATCTTGTACTGTGATTTTAGTGATAGAGAGTCAATCATAAAAGAACTTAAAAAATATGAAGGAAAAATAAAAGCAGCAACTTGTAGATCAGAAGGAAACATTCCAGACTATAGACAAGTAATTTCACATCTTCCATACATAAAAGCGCCATCAACAAAGTCTTTGATTTGGACAACAAACAAGACAGCAATGAGAAAAATGCTTAGGGCATATGATAAAGATATCTCTCCAAAATTTACTCTAGTTACAGACACAACAAAAAAAACAGTTAATAAGATAGAAAAAGATTTAAATTTCCCTGTCATCTGTAAGCCTGCAGGTCTTGCAGCATCTGTTTTTGTTTCAATTGCATATCATCCAGATGAGTTGCAAGCTATCCTGAAGAAGATTTTTAAGAATATCGAAAAGATGTATAAGAGAGATGGAGGAAGAGGGGAGCCCCAAGTCCTTGTTGAACAATTCATTGAAGGTGAGTTATATTCAACAGATGGATATGTTACTTCAAGAGGAAAAATATATTTTAGTCCTTTTGTGTATATAAAAACTGGTAGAAGTATTGGGTTTGATGATTTCTTTGGGTATCAACAAATGACTCCTACAAAACTAAATAAGACAAGTATTGAATCTGCAGAAAAAGTTGCTACAAAAGCTGTGAGAGCTCTCGGACTTAGAAGCTCAACTGCACATATTGAATTACTAAAAACAGAAGATGGATGGAAGGTTGTAGAAGTTGGTCCAAGACTTGGAGGATTTAGAAATACTTTGTATAAATTAGCATTTGGAATTGATTCAACTCTAAATGATATATTAATTCGTATACCAAAGGCGCCAATCATTCCAAGAAAAACAAAGGGATATGCTGCTGCTTTAAAAATATTTGCAAAAACAGAAGGAAAAATAGATAAGATAAAAGGAATGAAGAAAATAAAAGAATTAAAATCTTTACAGAGCTTAATTCAAAACAAGAAAGCAGGAGATAAGGTTAAGTTTGCAAAAAACGGTGGAAAGAGTGTAATGAACCTAACTATGTTTAACAAAGATAGATCAAAACTCTTGGCAGACATAAGAAGGTTTGAACAAGCATTAGAAATTATAGTTAAGTAATATTTTTTAAAATGATTATTTTTAATAGTAAAAAAATGATTGGAAGGTTAGAAAAGGTTTCTTTGCCAGAATTTGATTTGTTTAATATAGAATCAAAAATAGATACTGGAGCATATAGAGGATCAATTCATTCATCGGTGATAGAGGAGGTTGAAAAAGATGGGGTTCCTACTTTAAAACTTATGTTATTAGATGAAGATCATGAAGAGTACAATAAAAAAATATTTTTTGTAAAAGAATATAAAAAAACAATAGTAAAAAATTCTATAGGAGGATCAGAAGAAAGATATATAATATCTACTAATATTAATCTAGGAGGAGAGGTGTTGCATGTAGACCTTGGAGTGTCAGACAGGAAGGAAATGAGATATCCAATCATTATTGGCAGGAGAGCACTTAAGAATCATTTTATTGTGGATGTTTCAAAAGAATATATTCACGAATAAGATACATTTTCTTATATTTTTCCAACTAAATCTATTCCAGGTTCAAGAGTATCTGATCCAGGTTCCCAGCTAGCAGGACAAACTTGACCACCATGCTCAAGTACAAATTTGGCAGCTCTTAGTTTTCTAAGAAGCTCTTTTCCTGACCTTCCAATATCGTTGTTGTTTATTTCTATAGAAATTAATTCTCCATCAGGATTAACTATGAATGTTCCACGAAGTGACATTCCTTCTTCGTAAATATATGTTCCAAATAGTTTACATATTTCACCTGTCGGGTCCGCTACCATAGGAAAATCAATTTTTTTAATTGCAGGAGATATATCCTTCCATGTTTTATGAGAAAATACTGTGTCAGTAGATACTGAAAAAATTTCTGCACCTTCCTTTTTAAAATCCTCATACATATCAGCCAGTTCTTCTAGTTCTGTAGGACAAACAAACGTAAAGTCTGCTGGGTAAAAGAAGAATATTTTCCATTTACCTTTGAAATCTTTAGAATTTATTTTTGTATCTTTTCCATTATGAAAGATGTCTAATTCCATCTCTGGAATAATGTCTCCAATTTGTAATTTATATTCCCCAAGATTCTCAAATTCATTCATATCTATAAAATTATTTTTAATTGACTGAAGTATATCACAAGAAAATTAAACTAATAAATATTTAATGTATAATACAAAATATGAATATTTCATTTAAAAAAATACTAATTACTTTTGTGACCATATTAATCACGTTTTTAGTATTTGAAATTATCTCTACAGTATATTTTATACAAAAAAGTGGGCAATTGGTAAAACAATCAGAGTCCTATGAAAAAATATTAGAATCTCCAGAAAAAAGAATGCTAGTAGTAGGGGATAGTACCGGAGTGGGAACAGGTGTACGAAGTATAGAAAATTCCACAGCAGGCCGGTTGTCTAAAAAATATCCCAACTCTACGGTTGAAAATTATTCTGTAAATGGATTGAGACTAAAGGGATTGTTAGAAATACTTGAACCTTTATCTGATAATAAATATAATCTAATTCTTATTCAAGTAGGTGCAAATGATATAATTAAACTTACTACAAGAGAAAATATAGAAAAAAGAATTACAGAAGTCCTTAATATTACAAATAGGATGTCTGATAATATTATATTCCTTCACTCAGGAGATGTTGGCGAGTCAACAGTAATCCCTTCTTTTGCAAGACCTATTTTTTCATGGAGAAGTAAAATAATGAGAGATATTTATCTTGAGAAGGATAAAGAGTTCGAGAATGCTCATTATGTAGACTTATTGAAAGCAAAAGAAGTTATTGATATTAAAGATAATGTAGAGAAATATAATGCAGAGGATAATTTTCATTTAAATGATTTAGGGTATGGTATTTGGTTTGAGGTTATTGAGAAAGAGATTGATTTACTAAACATTTAATAAAAAAGCCACTCCCATACCCGGGAGTGGACTTATAGTTCCTTTAACAGTAGCGTATCTGTCGGACTTACAATAAGATCAGTATATAAATTATTCTTAATATAATTTATATTATTCTTAATATAAAGTCAAATTTAAAAAGAATCTAAGACATTCTAGAGATTACCATAAAGGTAATTGTTGATACAGATGCTGCTAAGAATGCTCCCCAGACAAGATCGACTATTGTAACTGAAAGAGGCCAGTCTTTTGTTAAGGCTAGGTTTGTTAAATCATAGGTTGCATATGTTATAAGTCCAAATAGTGCTCCAAGAGTAAGTGCTTTTATCCAACTTCCTGATTCAAGTGCTGGATTTATAACAAATACAATTAATCCAATAACAAATAGTACATAGAAAATTATTGCAGCAGTCCAATTAACATCATCTTTCATTAGATTACCAATCCTGTCATTATAAAAATTCTTGGCAATAAACCCAAGCCAAGTAAAGTCTATAATCATGAATGTAATTAATGCAACAATAAAGGTTTTTATGAACATGTGTATTTATTAGATTGTTAATATATTTATAATAGCAGTAGATTTGGTAATGATAAAGTATTTTATACTAAAGCAAGGGAATAATTTAAATAAAAACCCCTCACAAACATATTTGTTGTGAGGGGTCGGTCTTAGTTTTCTAGAGAGAGAAGCAGAGCTTCTCTCTGAGTGTTTTTCTTATAGTTATAGTTGTTGTAATTTAAAGAATTTTGTTAAGTAACATTACTTAACTTCTATATTATTATATCATATATAAAGTAAAAGTCAACCCTTTAACAAAAAACACCCATATAAAAATAAGGGTGTGATTGTGTCGGTGGAGATGCCGAGAGTTGAACTCGGGTCCACAGAAGATCCATAAATGATTCTACAGTAAATAGATTATTTTTATGTTTAATTACTTGTGCAAGCAATTAGACGTTTAAATATGTATTGTTTAAATAAACAAACCTCAACATATCGATCCTTAATTATCTCGACCACTAGTCAAAGAATCCAAATGGTCCAACTCCAAAAGTATTACACCTTACAAACCCTCTGGAGTCTCAGGTAAGTAAGATGGACTCTATTAAGCTAGAGCCAAAGCGAAGTCTCCAACCTTAAAAGGTGAAGCTACTGCTTTTTTTGTTTCTGCACATAAATTTGTGACGTGTTTTAAGAGTATCGTCATCTCTTTACTGCACATAGATGGTTAATCTTCTGTGTCTAAGCCTGCCATCCCCGTAGAGGACTCCTGATAAGGTGGAATCCTCTACGCGAGTGACAGCTAGTATTGATTTTTCAATGTTCTTTGGATGTCTCTTTTTGCATCACGATCTTTAAGATCATTTCTTTTGTCATGTTTCTTTTTTCCACGAACAATAGCTATCTCAACCTTTATTTTTCTTTCCTTATTATACATCGAAATTGGTATAACTGTCAATCCATTTTGTTTTAGCTTTTTTTCAATCTCTACTATCTCTTTTTTTGTTAAAAGTAGTTTTCTTAATCTTAAGGGATCGTAGGATTCAGGAGTATTATTTTCTTGATATGGAGATATATGTAAATTTTTTAGAAAGATTTCATTTTTCTTAATAATCACAAAAGAACCCTCAAATGAAACATTATGAGTTTTTATTGATTTTGTTTCTAATCCTAAAAGTTCGATACCTGCTGTATAAGTATCTAGTATTTCATAATTAAAAGATGCTTTTTTGTTTATTATCTTTTTCATTTCTGATAGAAGAATTGTAACATTTTTTTGACTTTTGTCTGTATTTAGTATTTAATTGCTTCAGAAACTACAATAATAAATATATGAAGAGAATAATAAAAAAACCTATGGAAGTTTTTAAAACTATAGTAGAGGCAGTGAAGGAGTCTTGGTGTCTCCTAAAAAATGGGGGACCAGAGATAGATAGTGAAAAAAAAGAAGATTCAATCATTCCTAAACCTACAACTAATATTGTTCCATTTAAAAAAGAAAAGGAGAGATATAAGTAATGATGAGAAAAATTATAACTATTCCATTCTACACAGCAGCTATTACTTGCATTAGTATACTAAGGCCAGAAACAGAAGAATCAGGAGAATTAGTAATAACTCTTTCAAAAGATATTGAATACTCAGAAAGTGAATTATTGAAGAAAGAAGCTTCGAAAGAAGAAAAACCAATAATTTTTTTGGAAGTTAGGAAAAAATCTTTTAATGATTTGAAAAGCAAAATTATTCTGCCAGAAGATAAACAAATGGTTACAAGAGAGATGACCATCAGCTCTTTTAAGCCAATAAAATCCTCAAAGACCCGACAGTAAATGTCGGGTCTTTTTTATAACCTGACTTCATGTATAATACTCCCATGTCAAAGAAACCAAACAAAAGAGTAAAAAAGAGAAAAAGGAAAATTATTAGAAAAAAACAACCATCATTTATTAATCAATTAATTGTTACAGTATTAATACTATCTGCAATATCATTAATATATTCAAATAATGCGGATCCAAAAGTAAAGGAGGAGCAAATTACCCTATCAGAGCTTGCGGAAGGAATTAAAAACAGTGAAGTATATGAGGTTGTAATTAAAGGCAATGAGTTAGACATAGTGCTGTTTGATGAAACAGGGAAGGTTCCAGAAGATATTAAAGATCTTCCTGAGGAGTTAAGAAAAACTTCTAAGAAAGAAGCTGGAACAGCTCTTTCAGAGACTTTGGCTAATTATGGAGTAACACCTGAGCAATTCTCTGGTGTTTCAATAGAGGTTAAGAGTGAGAGTGGTTTCTTGTTCTATTTCTTAAATATAGCACCTTTCCTATTACCATTATTTTTTATTATATTCTTAATATGGTATTTATCTAAACAAGTAAAGGGGGCTGGAACTCAAGCTCTTACTTTTGGACAATCACGCGCAAAGTTTATCAATCCAAAAGATAAGAATAAGGTTACCTTTAAAGATGTTGCTGGAGTTAAAGAAGCTAAACAAGAGCTAGAAGAAATTGTAGACTTCCTTAAGAGTCCAAAGAAGTTTATTGAGATCGGAGCTAGAATTCCTAAAGGTGTTCTTTTAATGGGTTCTCCAGGAACTGGTAAGACGCTACTTGCAAGAGCTGTTGCGGGAGAAGCAGGAGTATCATTCTTCTCTATCTCTGGTTCAGAATTTATTGAAATGTTTGTGGGTGTTGGAGCTAGTCGTGTAAGAGATCTGTTCAAGCTAGCTAAAGCAGCATCACCGTCAATCATTTTCATAGATGAGATTGATGCAGTTGGTAGAACTAGAGGTTCTGGAACAGGAGGAGGAAATGATGAAAGAGAACAGACTTTAAATCAAATTCTTGTAGAAATGGATGGTTTTGAGGCTAATGAGAAAGTTATCGTAATGGCAGCTACTAACCGTCCTGATGTATTGGATCCCGCAATACTAAGACCAGGAAGATTTGATAGAAGAGTTAATGTAGAGCTTCCTGATAGAGATGATCGTGAGCAAATTCTAAAAGTTCATGCAAAAAATAAGCCATTGGCAGAAGATGTTAATTTCACTGTTATTGCTCAAAGAACACCTGGGTTCACAGGAGCTGATCTGTATTCATTAATGAATGAATCTGCAATTCTGGCAGCAAGAGAGAAAAGAAAAACTATTGGTCAATTTGATATGGTTAGATCAATAGAGAAGGTTATGCTTGGACCAGAAAGAAAAAGTCATGTGTTGGGTCCTAAAGAGAAGGAATTGACTGCATATCACGAAGTTGGACATGCTCTAGTGGCATCTCTATTACCTAATGCTGACCCAGTTCATAAGATATCTATAATATCTCGTGGTAATGCAGGAGGGTATACTCTGAAGCTTCCAGATAATGAAAGAAAGATGTGGACAAGGAAACATTTCATGGATGATATAGCGATGACTCTTGGAGGGTATGTTACAGAAGAAATGGTATTTGGAGATTTAAGTACTGGTCCATCAAATGATCTTCAAGTTGCAACGAAGATGGCAAGAAATATGGTTACTCTATATGGTATGTCGCCAGAATTTGGACCAATAGCATTAGAAGGAAAGAATGGAAAGGTAATGTTTGGGCAAGGAGTGAGTGAAAAAGACTATTCTGAAGATGTAAGTCAAAGAATAGATGGGGAAGTAAATAGAATTCTTGCAGAAGGATATGAAACTGCAAAGAAAATACTTACTGAAAATAGAAAAGTTCTAGATGATATTTCTAAAGAATTATTAGAAAGAGAAAATCTAGAAAGAGAAGAGTATGAAGTTCTTCTAAAGAAGCACGGAATCAAGGTGAGAAACAAAAAAGAAATAGTATAGAAAAAAACTCGCACAATTAATTGTGCGAGTTTTTGGTTCTCTTGGTGCACCCACCAGGACTTGAACCTGGGACCACAGAGGTATAAGCTCTGCGCTCTACCAACTGAGCTATAGGTGCATTGGTAGGGTTCTATTGTGCCTTTTTTTAAAAAAAGTGCAAGTTTGGAATTTATATTGCTAAAACACATATATTATGGTAATGTTTTCAACAGATTTTTTATATATCAACTCGGATGTATAAAAACAAAACAATAACAACAAAATAATATAATGATAAAACACCACTTGGAAGAAATTCCATTTGATAAAGTAACTGTTTATCCTGAATCATTGCAAGAACGGATTAATGCCGGTAATTTTTCTAGAGTAGATGGACATCAGGACTTTCATAAATTCCTCTCTAATGTAGATGAAGAATATAATATTTTTCCTAAGATTATTAAAATTACTGGAGATACATTTTTTGAAAGTGAGGAACTTGTTAAGCTTATGGAAAAACAAGGTTTCCGACCTGCAAATTTCTATGAGCTTCTGGCATTTCGTAGATTTAATAAAAATTATCCTATGCATCAAAAAATGCATATCATAAGTGATCTTGATCGAGTAAGTATTGCTGGATATAAGTCTCCAACCTTATACAGAACTACAAAAGAGAATTGTGAGCTACTGATAACTTATCACTCAACTCAACTTCAACAAGGAAGCAAAGTTCTTTTTGTAAAAGTTGTTTAAAATTAGATATTAAACAACCATCAAAACCGTCACATATTATGTGACGGTTTTTTATCTATTCTAAATGAGCACTTTCTTTAATTTCTAAATATTCTTTTAGTTCAGTATTTTTGTTTAATCCAGGATCAGATTGTACTATTTCTTTTGCTTCCTTTTGTGCAGACTCCACAAGAACTATATTACTCAATGCCTCCATGGCTAAGTCAGAAATACCCCATTGTTTTTGACCATAGAAATCACCCATACCACGAAGTTTTAAATCCTTTTCTGCAAGAGAGAATCCATTATGTGTTTTTTCTATAGCCCCTAGTCTTTCTAAACTCTTTTCTGTCTTAGAGTCTGTGAATAGGTAACAGTATGGCTGATGAGTACCTCGAATAACACGCCCTCTTAATTGATGAAGTTGAGATAATCCAAACCTCTCAGAGCCAAATATCATTATTGAGCTAGCATTTGGAACATTTACACCAACTTCAATTACAGATGTTGCAACTAGTATATCTAGATCTCCATTTGAAAACTCTTCCATCACATCATCTTTTTCTTTTGGTTTCATTTTTCCATGTAGCATTCCTATTTTCATATCCGGGAAGATGCTCTCTTTCATTTCTCTAGCTGTTTCTTCTACAGAAGCTAATCTAAGTTTAGTTGCTTGTTCTTCATCTTGTTCAAAAATTCTTGGGCATATTATGTATGCTTGCTGTCCTTGGTCTAGAAGTTTTTTAATATTCTCATATGATTCCTTTCTCCTTGAAGGCGGTATGATTTCTGTGATAGGCTCTTTTCTTCCAGGAGGCATTTCATCTATTAGAGAGATATCTAAATCACCATAGATGGTAAGGGCTAGGGTTCTCGGGATCGGAGTCGCTGTCATCGATAGTAGATGGGGAATACGGGAAGATTTAGATGTTAATGCTTTTCTTTGCCTTGTTCCAAATCTGTGTTGCTCATCAATAATTACATATGATAAATCATTGAATTCTACATTCTTGCTAATCAATGCATGCGTTCCAATTACCATTCCAATTTCTCCACTCTTTACCCATTTTGATAATTGGGCACGAGATATTTTTGTTGGTTCGTTAGTATTAACTTTAGAAGGGAACTTATAACATCCTTTACCTGTAATCAATGCTACTGGCATTTGATACTCTTTGAAGAATTCAATAAAACTTTCAAAGTGTTGTTTTGCTAATATCTCTGTTGGTGCCATGTATGCAACTTGTAATGATCCATACTTCCTACCATCAGGTGGAGTTTTTAATATTGCATATGATGTTGCGGCTGCAATAACTGTCTTACCACTACCAACATCTCCTTCAAGAAGTCGTGACATCGGATTTTTTGAATCCATATCATCTAATATCTCTTTTGTAACATCTGCTTGGGAATTTGTTAATTTAAATGGTAGATTTTTTATAAAATCATGTCCTTTTTTATGTGCATCTTCTATTCTATATGTTGGTGCACCTTCAGCGAAGTATCTTTCGTTTTGTAGTTTTAATTGAATGAAAAACATTTCTTCAAATGCAAATCTTTTTCTTGCAACTTCAGCATCTCTCTCTTTGTTTGGCGCATGTATCCATACAAGTGCTGACTGAATATTTGGGAGATTATATTTTTTTAATATTTCACCAGGAATCACATCTTTAATATTTTTAAAATCTTCATTGTTAAAAATTCTCTTTACGGCGTGATAGATCCATAAAGAAGTTACTCCTTTTGTTTCTCTATATTTTGGAGATAGAGTACTAGTATTGTCGTCATTTTTTGAGAATAGGGAATCAGTAGCTTCTGGTAGTCTATTTACTTTCTCTATTACAGGATTAATCATTGAGAGTTTATCATTGTATATATTTATTTTTCCACTTATCTTTACAAGATCTCCTTCAGAAAACATCTTTGCTACATATGGCTGATGAAACCATTGAATATCAATTGATCCATTAGAGTCTCGAACTTGAGCTTTTGCTACTGCCTTTTTTGTTTTCCATGTTTTCCCTAGAGATAGATTATGTATAGATCCATGGATTGTTACAGACTTATTCTCCTCAACATTATCTAAATTCATAGAAGTAGTACTGTGGTTGTAATAATATGGAAAATGATACAAAAGGTCTTGTACAGTAATAATATTAAGTTTTTTTAATCCTTTTTCTTGATCCTTGTTTATTCTTATATATTTTGATATTGGATTTTGTAACACAATTATTTTTATTATATATCATATTGCTATATATATGAACTTGAATATAGATTGTAAAACTTTATTAAAATGTTAAACTCTTCTACGGAGACGTGGCTGAGTGGTCGAAAGCGCTTCACTGCTAACGAAGTAGGGTGTTAAAGCCCTCGCAGGTTCGAATCCTGTCGTCTCCGCATTTATAATATATTAAATTATATTATCTTAAAAAGAACGGCTTATACCGTTCTTTTTTGTTTTAAATTATATTTTCCTCAAATATTCTTGTGCATAGGGTGGATTTTGTTATTATTAATAAATGATAAAAAAATTACTTAATCTTATTTTGTTTTCAGGTATTGCTATAATTGCATGGTTCTTAAATATAAATTATCAAAATGCTGACTTATCGAAAATTTTCCAAAGCTTTACTTCAATCGCTGTAATCTATCTTGTGCTGAAGGTGTTTTTGGAGGGAGCAATAAGTAAGAGAATAACAGACTCTAGAGCAAGATATTCATTTAGAAAAACTACTCAAATTTTATTTATATTAGTCGCATCTATTGTAGTACTTAGAATTTGGGTACCTAATCCACAAGATCTTCTTGTTGCATACGGATTATTTGCAGCTGGAGTCGCTATCTCTTTGCAGGATATCTTTAAAAACTTTGCAGGAGCGATTACTATTCTCTTAAGTAACGTATATAAAGTAGGGGATAGAATAGAGATTGATTCACGACTTGGAGATGTTATTGATATTGGATTATTTTATACAACAGTACTTGAGATTGGAGAGTGGGTAAATGGTGATCAGACCACAGGAAGGATTATGATGATTCCTAATGGACAAGTTCTTTTTGCTTCAATTAAGAATTATACAAAAGACCATAATTTTATATGGGATGAAATATCTCTCCCCATCACATATGGAAGTGATTGGCAAAAAGCAATTACTCTTATCGAAGAAATAATAAAAAAAGAAACAGAGGAGGCGAGTAAAAGTGCGGAGGCTCAAATTAATAAGTTGCAAGAAAGATACTTCCTTTCAAAGCGTAATATAGAACCAAAGATTTTTGTTACACCTACTGACAACTGGATTATGCTTCGAGCAAGATATGTGTCCGAAGTGCGAGACCGAAGATCAGTTAATAGTGAGTTATCAAAAATAATATTAGAATCTATTTCTCAAGTAGAAGATATTACAATTGCTTCGCAAACTCTTGCAATGGCTATTCATTCTGAGGATAGTGAAAAAAATAACTAAACCAACTGGTCCACACACTAAAAAAGAACGACTTATGTCGTTCTTTTTGTTATCTATAAAAACATGTAAGTGTAAAAGATTATTTTTTAAAAAATAAAAATTATATATGTTAATATTGTTATATTATAAAAGTTTAATTTAATAACTATGATTTTAAAATTATCAGTCCTAATAGCTTCTGTTCTTCAAGTGGTAGGCGCTTCATACTTAAACATGGGGACATTCATAGATACCCCAGGTTCATTACCGGTATTTATACAACCTGCAGGATGGGCCTTTAGTATATGGGGATTAATTTATACTCTTTCATTTGTATATGCTATTTATCAAATTATTCCTAAGAATGATAATAAGTTATTACAAGTAACAAGAATTCCTGCTCTTATTGGATTTCTTTCCTCAATCGCTTGGTTATATTTTGCAGGTATGAGTAATTGGTCAGTATGGCTCACTTCCCCAATTTTATTTTTGATGGCAATATCTTTTATATTTGTTGTTAATGCGAAAGACACAAAAGATAGAAACCAAACAATATTTTCAAAGTATATTCTTTTGCCCTATGCTGCATGGACAGGTATTGCAAGTTGGCTTAATGTACAGGTATTATTAAATGATCAGTTTGTTATAACTAGTTCTAATATTAATATTATTACTAATCTTGTATTATTTTTATGTATTGCTGCATTTGTCTTGTATTATTTTAGAAAGACTAAGTATAGTCTTTGGTATGGAGGAGTATTAATTTGGGCTGGTATAGGGGTTGTATTTGCAAACCTGAATGAAGGACTTTTGGTATTTGTAATGCTTGGAGGAGTTTTGTCATTGATTACACTTTGGTTATATACAAAAGATAGATAAGTTCAAATGAATAAACAAATAAGAGATCAATATAATAGTCTATACTCAACCAAAGATATAATTTTTGGAAAAGGATTGCCTGTCACTGCTGTCACTAAGATAAGGGAGTATATCATAAAAGGAAGTGTCCTAGATATTGGAGGTGGAGAAGGTAGAAATGCAATATTTCTGGCAGAGAATGGTTTTGATGTTTCTGTGTATGATATATCTGAAGTCGGTATTAGGAAGTTAAAATTGATTGCTAAAAACAAAGTATTAGAAATAAAAACAAAAGTTGGAGATATAATTACAGATGGTATAAATAGTAACTATGATGCAATAATTAATACATTTGTTCTACATCACATGAACATTAGTGATGCTGAAAAGGTTATAAATGAATCTAAGGATAGAACCAATAAAGGAGGTATAAATATAATAGTAACTTTTTCTAATCAAGGAGATATGTATGAAAGAGCTAAAAAATCAGGAAGATTCTACCCAAGTGAAAAAGATATAAGAGAATTATATTCTGAATGGAATATAAAAGAATTAGAAATTTTTGAAACAAAAACTTTAGCTAAAAGCAAAAATGGAGAGAGTATGGTTAATTCAGTAATCTCTCTCATTGCTCTAAAAAATTAGTCTAAATCCCCAGGAGTAAAAGGAACTTTTTTACTTTTTTTCATCCAGAAATATCCAGAAATAGAAACAATAAGTGCACCTACTGTATTTACAATCAAATCCCCCATAGTGTCTGGTAATCCGCTTTCTTGGGTTTTAAATCCCCATACAGTATCTATTGTATATTCATATATTTCCCAGAAAACGCTGATTCCTAGAGAGAACATTATTGCAAATATTGAAATAAATAAAGGATTAAGATTTAGTTTATCATTTTTACTATTTTTGTTTAATACATAGACTAAAACAAAACCTAATACTCCAAGTAGTATTCCAGATTTAAGATGTAGTATACCGTCCATCAAAGGATACTTTTCATAATAGTCCTGAACACTTCCTAGAAAAAGTGATATGAATAAAAAGATACCTACTATAACATCAAGCTCTAGTGGGAAATAGAAATCATATTTATTTTTTAATATTGATGGAGCTATGATTAATAGAAGTATTGCTGATGTATTTATTAATGAAACCCAATCTTGTTGAAAAATAAAATAAATTATTGAGATTATTAGTATTATTCTTGTTCCAAAGTAGATAGATTTTATTATATTGTTGTTTAAACTCATTACTTATATATATCTAATGTGCAACACATATGCAAGCAATAGTTTTCCCTCCATTTTTCTCTATTACCTTTTTAACTTCATTTAAAGTAGCTCCTGTTGTAAAAACATCATCTAGGATTATGAACTTCTTGTCAGTAATATCGCTCATTAATCTTATTGTTTTATTGACAGAACTAACTCTTTCCTCATAATTTTTTATTTTAGATTGAACATCCTTTCTTTGGTTTTTTAATATTCCATAACCACTTTTTATTTTTATGTTTTTTTTAATTTCCTTCACTAGATTATTTGTTACATCAAATCCTCTTTCTCTTCTTCTATTATTTGTTTGGGGCACAGGTAATATTATTGTATTTTCTATATCTACAAGATTATAAATTTTACTAGATAATTCTTTTCCTAAGTGTTCAAATACTTTTTTATTATTGGAGAATTTTATCTCATAAATTAGCTCTTTAATTTTTGGATCTCTGTAATTGTATAAATAGTAAACAGCGTTCTTTTTGTATAGATTAGAGTTAGGAATCTTATCTAAACTTTTAGTACTAGGAAATACTAACCCCGATAGATGGGAGAACAATTCTGTGTAAAACCTGAGCTTTATTAACTTCCTCATAATATATACTATGTTACAATATATATTGATTACTATGGCTATAAAAATTGATTCTTTCTTTAAAAAACTTTTTAAAAAAACTGACCGCAGTGTGGTTGGTATTGATATTGGAGCATCTTCTATAAAAGTAGTTCAGTTGCAGAAGAAGAAGGGGAGAGCAGTACTAGAGACTTATGGAGAGCTTGCGCTTGGTCCGTATATTGGGAAAGAGGTTGGTGTAGCAACTAGTTTACCGCCCGACAAGCTTGCAGAAGCAATAACTGATCTATTTAAAGAAGCTAATATAACTACTATTAGTTCTGGAATATCTATACCAATGAGACAAAGTATGGTGGCTGTTTTAAAGTTTCCAGAAACAGATAAAAAAAAGCTATCATTAATGGTTCCATTAGAAGCTAGAAAATATATCCCAGTTGCTATATCAGAAGTGACTTTGGACTGGTTTGCTATCCCCTCAGTTAAAAGAGGTGATGAAGGTGAGGTTTTAAGTACAGAGGTTCTCGCTGTCGCAATTCATAATGATGTACTTAGTACATATAGTAGTATAGTAAATGCTGCTAACTTGAATACTACTTTTTTTGAAGTTGAGATGTTTAGTGCAATAAGATCGATAGTTGACGTTCAGGAAGTTAAGCCAATTTTAATACTAGATATAGGGGCAGGTTCAACAAAATTATATATAGTAGAGAGAGGAATTATTAGACAATCTCATGTTGTAAATAAGGGGGGTCAGAATATAACTCTTAACCTATCAAGAGCACTGAATGTTTCTGTTGAATATGCAGAAGATATAAAGAGAAATAGGGGTAATAATACTCCAGATCAAGAAAAGACAATAGATGAGATTGTAGACATAGTTTTAAATCCTGTTTTTGCAGAAGTTAATAGTGCAATACTTAGTTATCAAAAAAAGGAAGGTAAAACAATTGAGAAGATGATAATTGTAGGTGGAGGAGCATTGCTTGGAGGGGTTCTTGAAAAAGCTCAAGAAAAATTTAGAATTCCCGTAGAATTAGGAAATCCTTTTGAGAAAACAGAAGCTCCAGCTTTTCTAATTGATATATTAAAAGAAACAGGTCCTGCTTTCGCATCATCAATAGGTGTTGCTTTGAGGAAGTTACAAGAAATTGATTAAACTGTTGATAATTATAACAGTACTCTTTTCATTCTGTGTGATATAATAAAATTAGGTATGACTGATAATTTTCAAACAACATTTATTCCAAAAGCTTCAGGAAAAGAAGTGTCTTCTATGATTGGTACACCAGATAATAGATCTGGGTATACAATTGAGAAAATTCTAACACTTATTACAGTTGTAATTTTTCTTTTAACGATTTTTACTTATGGTTATATGTGGTTCAATAAAGCGAGTTTAAATTCTAGTATAGAAGAAATTAAAAAGTCATTAGAAATTGTTAGGCAATCATTAGAGGATGGGGAGATAAATCAAATTACAGAGATAAACAATAGATTACTTGCTTCAAGTAAATTATATGCAGAGCATTTAGCTCCTGTAGAGATTTTTGGAATCTTAGAGGATCACACTTTGAAGTCAGTTAGTTTTAATAGTCTTCTTTATGAATATCTAGAAGATGACACTGTTCATATTTTTGCTAATGGTAGTGCTGCAGGGTATCCATCAATTGTTCTTCTATCTGATGAGTATGATAAAAGTCAGAGAATGAAAAGAATTCTAGTTACTAATCTAAAAAGAGCAAATGGAGAAGTTACATTCTCTCTTGATGCCTTCATTGATTCTGATGTTATTAAATACCGTAATCTTGAGAGGTACTCAGGAGGACAGAATATAATTAATAATGATAATAAATAGTATATGAAATTAACACCATCAATTTTTTTAATACTTTCACTTGCTATTTACTTTGTTTTAATTTCTCCAGAACAAGGAAATATTAAAGTTTTAGAGGTTGAGAAACAATCTCTTGAGGCAGATAACCAAAAAGCAAAAGAATATCAAGTTAAGAAAAGTGATTTGATTAAACAATTTAGGGATAATGTATCTACCTCACAAGAAGATAGGCTAGAACAATTTCTTCCTGATTCAGTTGATAATGTTAGATTACTTATTGATATGGATGCAATAGCTGAAGAGCTAGGATTATCAATAGGTAATGCTGCTTTTAATTCAGGAGGGGAAGGAGATAGTAATAGAACTGATACATCTGATGAAGGATTATATGAAACAATAACACTAAGTTTTTCTTTTGTTGCTAGTTATGAAGATTTCAAGTCTTTCTTAGTATTGTTACAACAATCACTTAGATTGATAGACGTAACAAAAATAACTATTCAAACATCAGGTGTTGGAGATGTTTCAACTTACAGTTTCGTTATTAATACTTATTGGCTAAAAAGATAATATTATGGGAAATAAAATTACAACTATACTTATAATAATAACACTGGGAATACTATTCTATTTTAACTTTGTAAAAGAAGATGTAGCGGTCAAGGAAAGTCTTTCTGTAAATAGTGCAACCACTGATATTTTAGGTAAAAAAATTGCAACAGCTTTAAATAAGCTAAATTCACTTAGTTTAGATACTAGTATTTTTACAGAACCAGGATATATAGCACTAAGAGCGTTTCATCAAGAGATTTTGCCACTTCCAGCAGGAAAAAGGAGTCCATTTGATCCTATCGACAGACAAGGTTTTGATGCAGCTGTTGTAGGAATACAAGATTTAAGAGATATTGAAATTACTGAGGAGGGAGAGGGAGAGGTTCAAATTGATGGGGAGGAGGAAGAAAATGTTGATGTTCAGGTTGAAGATGCTTCGTTAGAAAATGAGCTTTAATTAATGTGTATATGTTATTACTTGATCACCTACTTGAAAAAGGAATTATAACAGATTCAGATGTCTCTAATATTAAGGACTCTATTAAGTCTGGTGATAAAACCTTAGAATCTGCTATTTTAGATAGAGGGGTTGATTCAGACTCGTTACTAAGTGCAAAAAGTGAGGTTTATGATGTTCCATTTAGAAATATAGAGGGTACAGAAATACCTTTTGATGTTCTAAAGTATATTCCAGAAGAGTCTGCTCAGCATTATAAAATGGTTCCGTTAAATGTTTCAGATGGATTTTTAGAAGTTGGAATGGTTGATCCGGATAGTATTGAAGCTAAAGATGCTCTTAGTTTTATAACTTCTCGAGGTAGTATTTCATATAAGATATTTGCAATTTTAGAAAAAGATTTTAATGGTGTTCTAGATACATATGGTGGGCTATCTGGTCAAGTTAAGGAAGCTCTTGGGGAGTATGAGACAGAGTTTGATCTGGATGAGGAAGAGACTAGTGATATTAGTGCTAAAGAGGCAAAAAATAGAATAGAGAATGAAACAGAAATTATAGAAGATGCACCAGTTACTAAGATTGTTGCTACAATACTTAGATACGCAGTAGAAGGAAGTGGATCTGATGTTCATATTGAGCCCTTGAATACAAATACTAGAGTTAGATTTCGTATTGATGGAGTTTTAAATACTAGTTTGATTTTACCAAAAAAAGTTCATTCGGCGGTAGTAGCGCGTATTAAAATTTTAGCCAAGTTAAAACTTGATGAAAAAAGAAAACCTCAAGATGGTAGATTTTCAGCTAGAATAGAGGGTAGGAAAGTTGATTTTCGTGTATCTACATTCCCGGTTTCAAATGGTGAAAAAGTCGTGATGCGTATTTTAGATCAAGAAAAAGGGGTTAAAAATATGGAAGAAATAGGATTTTCTGACAGATATTTAAAAATGGTAAGAGACGCAATTAAAAGACCTTATGGATTAATATTAGTGTCTGGTCCAACAGGTTCCGGTAAATCTACAACATTATACTCACTTCTTAAAGAGATGGATAGAGAAAAATTAAATGTATTGTCTCTAGAAGATCCTGTTGAGTATAACATTGATGGTGTTAGTCAATCTCAAGTTAGATCTGACATAGGTTATACATTTGCCAATGGATTACGTACAACTTTGCGTCAGGATCCAGATATTATTATGGTGGGTGAGATTCGTGATGCAGAAACTGCTGGTCTTGCTATTCAGGCTGCTCTAACTGGACACCTAGTATTGTCAACAATTCACACAAATACATCTGCTGGTATAGTTCCTCGTTTAGTTGATATGGGAGTTGATCCCTTTTTGATTCCACCAACTTTGATTTTGGGAATAGGACAAAGACTTGTTAGAAAAATATATCCAAATACAGGAGAAAAAAGAATGATCGAAGGATCATTGAAAAAAATGATTGATAAGCAATTTAGTGATTTACCAGTTGAATATCGTGATGAGATTCCAAAAACTGATCATGTTCTGGCTATACAATCCACAGAAGATTCTCCAAGTGGAACAATGGGGCGTGAAGCCGTATTTGAGATGTTTAAAATGGATAAGGATATAGAAAAAATAATATTAGAAAACCCAGTTGAATCAGCTATTCAAACTGAACTTCGAAAAAAAGGTATTATTACCATGAAAGAATCTGCTCTAATAAAGGCTTTGCAACATAAGGTGCCAATAGAGGAGGTTAATAAATTATAAACATGATATAATAAAAATAGTATGGAACATGAAAAAGTTTTAAAAGAAATAGTGGAAATAATAAGTCGAGAAAATGGTTCGGATATTCATCTTTCTGAAGATAGAAATCCTACTATTCGTGTTAATGGGGAGCTTATTCCTTTAACTAGTTTTCCAAAACTTGTTAAAGAAGACACTATAGCTTTTTTGAACTTATTATTGACAGAGCCTAAGAAAAAAGAGTTTGATGATAATATGGAAGTAGATTTTTCATATCAGCATTCAAAAGAGTCTAGATTTAGAGGAAATGCTTTTATTCAACGAGGACGTTTTGGTATAGTTATGAGGTTGATTCCAAAGAGCATCAAGACTCTAGAGGAATTAAATATTCCAACTATTCTTGCAGATTTTGCAAGAATGACACAAGGGTTCTTTTTAATTGTGGGTCCTGTTGGACAAGGAAAAACTACTACTTTAGCAGCTTTGATAGATATGATTAATATTGAAAGAGCAGAACATATAATTACAATTGAAAATCCTATTGAATATATTTATGAGCAAAAAAGATCTATTGTTGATCAAAGAGAAATTGGTATTGATACTAATGATTTTCATTCTGCTTTAGTGAGCACACTTCGACAAGACGTTGATGTTATTTTAGTTGGAGAGATGAGGGATTACAATACTATGGCAGCAGCTATTACTGCAGCTGAGACAGGGCACCTTGTATTATCAACACTACATACGAACAACGCTTCTCAAACAATTGACCGTATTATAGATTCATTTCCTGCAGCTCAACAAGATCAAATAAGAGTTCAGTTGGCCAGTTCATTAACGGGTATCTTTTCTCAAAGACTTCTACCTAGAATTTCAGGAGGAATGATACCAGCATTTGAGTTGTTGGTTAATAATAATGCCGTATCTAACTTAATCAGAGAGAGTAGAACTCATGAAATAGATACTGTTATAGAAACAGGTTCAGAGTCAGGGATGATAGATATGAACAGATCATTAGCCGAATTGGTTAGGAAAGGGGAAATAACATATGATACTGCTAAGAAGTATTCATTGAACCCACAATTATTAGAAAGACTAATTTAATTTTTTATGCTTTTCATTTATGAAGCCGTAACACAAGACGGTCAAGAAAAAAAAGGAACTATTGAGGTAATCAATCTTGAGGCTGCTGTTAATTCTTTGCAAAAAAGAGGTTTCATAATATCTAATATTGTTTCAGAAGGTGAGAACAAAGGATTGTTTAATGTTAACATTACTTGGTTTGAAAAAGTTAAGACAAAAGATGTTGTTATTTTATCAAGACAATTGGCAACATTGTTTGAGGCACAGGTTTCCGCACTTAAAATATTTCAATTATTATCATCAGAGACAGAAAATCCTAAATTATCTCGGGCACTAGGAGATGTCGCAGAGCAGATTCAAGGAGGTGCAACTATTGCTAATGCTCTAGAGAAATATCCAAAGATTTTCACATCTTTTTATACATCAATGGTTCGTGCTGGTGAAGAATCTGGTAACCTAGATCAGACATTTGGATTCCTGGCAGATTATCTTGATAGAACATATCAAGTAGTTTCAAAAGCTAAAAATGCTCTTGTTTACCCAGCTTTTGTTATTCTTACGTTTATTATTGTTATGATTCTTATGTTTACTGTAGTTATTCCTAAGATTGCAGCAATTCTGGTCGAATCTGGTCAAGAAATTCCTATCTATACAAAAATTATTTTAGGGATTAGTGATTTCTTAATTGCTTATGGAATATTCCTCCTACTTGCTCTTGTGGTAATTGGATTCTTTGTAATTAAATATATTAGAACCAAAGAAGGAAAAGCAGTGTTTGATAATATTAAAGTTTCTATACCATATGTAGGTCATTTATATAGGACCCTATATTTATCAAGACTTTCAGATAATATGAACACCATGCTATCAAGTGGTATACCTATGATTAAATCATTAGAGCTTACAAAGGATGTTATTGATAATGTTTCATATAGAAATGCTATTGATAAATCTATTGAAGACATTAAAGGAGGAAGTTCTGTTTCTGATTCATTTGCAAAACATGAGGAGTTCCCAAATGTTTTAGTTCAAATGGTTAAGGTTGGAGAGGAAACAGGTAATTTAGGAAAGATTTTGAAAACCCTATCTAACTTTTATCAAAGAGAGGTTGTTCAATCTGTTGATACTCTTGTTGGTTTAATTGAGCCGGTTATGATCATCCTTCTTGGACTTGGAGTAGGTACTCTTCTAATATCAGTTCTTGTACCTATCTATAATATATCTGGAGCATTCTAGTTTTCCCCAAAAGTAAAATTAGTGTTGATATTACATGATATAATATAAGTAAGTTTGGATTTCCAAACAAATAATTAATTATTTATCAAATTTAAAAAGTATACTTTTATGAACAATAAACAAAAAGGATTTACATTGATTGAACTTCTAGTGGTGATCGCGATCATTGGTATTCTTTCATCAATCGTTCTTGCATCTCTAAACAGTGCTAGAACAAAGGGGCAAGATGCAGCAGCATCAGCATCAATTAGCTCAATGAGAGCAGAGGCTGAGTTATCATTCGATGATAATGGTGATTATGATTCTGTTTGTACAGATGCAGCAGCACTTATTACTGGGGCTGGAAATGCAAATAACGAAACGGTAGTATGTGATGATCAGACTAACACTTGGTCAGCATATATTCCTCTAGCAGGAGATTCGGCTTCTTCTTTCTGTGCAGCCTATACTGGGTTTGCTGGAAAGGTTGGAGACTCTGAAGCAGGGACAGCAGATTGTGGACAATAATAATTTAATTTAAATTATTATAAATAAAAAAGCCGTAATTTACGGCTTTTTTATTTATTTATGAATGATATAATATTAATATGAATTTGTTACTTTCTTTTTTTATATTTTCACTTGGTTTAATAATCGGATCATTTTTAAATGTATTAATAATTAGATGGAAAGTAGGGAGTAGTCTTGATGGAAGAAGTGGATGTGTTTCTTGTGGGAAAAAACTAAGCTGGTATGAGCTGATTCCAATATTTAGCTATTTAGCACAATTGGGTAAGTGTAGAGGTTGTTCTAAAAGGATAAGTATCCAGTATCCAGTTGTTGAATTTTTGACGGGACTACTCTTTTTATCAGGAGCAATTTATAAAATAGGCGACCTTTCAAATGTAGTTATAGATATTAGTTTTATTATTTCAACAATTTCCTTATTTATAATTTTAGCAATACTTGTGGCCATATTTGTATATGATTTATATTACAAAATAATACCAGATAGATGGTCATTAGTATTTGCTTTATCAAGCCTGGTATACAGTTTAAGTTTTTATACATATCCAGAGTCACTTAGTGATATGTCATTGTACTTAAATATCCTAGCAGGTTTGATATTGTTTCTTCCGTTCTACTTATTATGGAAAGTATCTAGTGGAACATGGATAGGTCTTGGGGATGGTAAATTGGCTATAGGAATAGGTTTCCTACTAGGTACTATTTCAGGATTATCAGCAATTGTATTTTCTTTCTGGATAGGTGCAATATTTGCAATATTTATTATGTTAATTTCTCGCTTGGAACTTCTGTCATCTCGTATTACAATGAAAAGTGAGTTACCATTTGGACCATTTATGATAATTGCAACACTCATAGTATTTTTTACTGGAATTTCAGCGACAGATACTATTGCTTGGGTAAGTAGTTTATTTATATGATAAAAAAAATATTAAAAAACAAAGGATTTACACTTACTGAAATGTTGGTTGTTATGGGTATTGTAGGAGTCATAATGACAGTTGTTGTTTTTAATTATCAAGATGTTAATAGTAAGAGTATTTTAAAAAACGTGGCATATGATGTTGCTCTATCTATTAGAGAAGTTCAATCTCTTGGACTTGGAGCAAAGAAATATGTAAGTGGAGGAGTAAGTTCTTTCAATACACCTTTTGGAGCACAATTTAATGTTGGAGAAGTTAAGTATATGCTTTTTGCAGATGAGGATGAGGATAATAGGTGTGATAATTCAAATTCTCTTTGTTCTTGTCCAAGTGGAGAGTGTCTCTCTGAAATTGGATCAACATATAGATCAATAGAGTTGTTTGATACTTGTGTTTCGGAATCTACAGGAGATGATCCTCATTGTTTAACAGATGGAGATACAGATTTTAATTCAGTTGTTTTTAGAAGACCTAATCCTGATGCAAAGATTTATTCAGATCTTGATCTAGTAAATGGGGAACAATTATTGAGGATAATTTTTAAGTCAACAAAGAGTGATGATGCTCAGATGATAAAGGTTACAGAAACAGGTCAAATATCTGTTAAGGGTTGTGATGTAAGTACTGATTATAAAACATTATGTATATAGAAAAGAATATAAAAAATAATACAGGTTTTACATTAATTGAACTACTTGTTTCAATAGCCTTATTTTCAATAGCCTTGATTATGTCACTTGGAGCTGTCCTTAACATAATTGACTTAAATAGAAAAACTCAAGCCATGGCTTCTGTAACAAACAATGTTAACTTTGCTGTAGAAAGTTTAACTAGAATTGTTAAAAGTGCCGAATCTATAACAGGATCAACTGCCAGCGGGGTGTCTTGTGATCCAGGAAGTGATACACAAATAAAATTAGAATATATTGATACTTATGGAATATTTGCAGTAGGAGGAGAAGGTTTAAAAGATGTTTATTATAGACATAATTGCGCAGAAGGAACCTTGGAAAGACAAGTAACACTTCCCGGAAATGGAACATCTGGTTCTTGGAGTATTATAACAAGTGAGGAAGATTTAGAAGTTGTAAGAATTGTTTTTGATGTTATTAATGATGATCAACAAAAATTGGAATTATTGATTGAAGGATTAGCCACGATAGGGGGAGAAACTTCTAGTTTTATAATTCAGACAACTGCTTCACGTAGAGGATATTAATTATGACTTACTTAAAAGAACAAAAAAATAAAGAATCAGGATTTACAATATTGGAATCAATAATTTCTATATTCATACTATTAACCGCAATTACTGGACCATTAACTTATGTTACTAGTGGGTTCAAGGCTGCCCGACAAGCTAAATATCAAATGGTAGGTTACTATCTTGCTACTGAAACAATAGAAGAAATTAAGTATTATAGAGATAATAATAAGACTGATACTAATTGGCATAGGATGGGTCTGCCAGCTACGGCAACAAATGTTACAAGTAGTAAGGGGTTTGATTGGAATGAGCACTTAGGAGAGTTTAGAACTTGTAATTCAGGCGGGGGTATTGGAGATCCTTTTAAATGCTCTTTCTTGAGTACTGATAGTGATGATTGGTATGGATATACTAATGGAGACCTCTCAATTTTTAAAAGATCGGTATCTAAATATGAAACCGCACCTGGAAATGATGATGAGAGAATTGTTACTGTAAGTGTTGGTTGGGATGATGGAAGAGTGCAGGGAGAGATTGAGATTACCGAGCACATATTTAATATTCACACAGATTAATTATATGAAAAAAGATAAAAAACAAAAAGGATTCACGTTGCTCTATTCAGTACTTATATCAAGTATTGTTTTGGCTGCATCACTATCCATTATTAATATAGCCTTAAAGCAGCATAAGCTTTCCGCATTATCTAGAGAATCTCAAGTGGCATTCTATGCAGCTAATACTGGTATTGATTGTGCTATATATTGGGAAGCTAAAAAAAGAGCAGTTACTGACGCGGGAGGAGCCAATGAGGTGGAACTTTTCCCTAGAGTATCAGGTGACGAAGATTATGATGATCCATTAAACAATGGAGACAATGATGACGGTGGTGTAATTAGAACTGATGATGATTCTGATACAGAAATACACTGTTTAGGAGAAGATATATTAGAGTCAGAAGATTTCTATGGAACCTCTGGAGACCCTCTGGATGAATTCCATAATTTTTCTAGTAGAAATTGGGAAGACCATATTCAGTTTGCAACTGCTAATGATTTAGATGAATATTGTTTAGAAGAAACAATTGGTTATAATGATGACTATAGAGCTTGGATTTTTCAAGTTGTATTACCATCTGATGACGGAACATACAGTAAGAATAATGCATGTGCAGTTGTTTCTGTTTGCAAGAATTTAGATGCTGCAACAAATGGGGGATATAGTACGATATATACAGCAAAAGGATACAATACGTGTGATATTAGCAAGGAGAATGTTGTTGAAAGAGGGGTTATATTAATTCAAAATTAATACATGGTATAATCAGATTATGAAAAAGTCTGAAGCTAAAAATAGAATATCTAAACTAAGGGATTTAATTAATTATCATAGAGAGAATTATCATATTCATGATAAGGAAGAAATATCAGAACAAGCTCTTGATTCTCTTAAGCATGAATTAAGTTCTTTAGAAGGTGATTTTCCTGATTTAATAACACCTGATTCTCCAACTCAAAGAGTTGCAGGAAAGGCGGTTGATGGTTTTTTGAAGGTTAAGCATAAAGTTTCTCAGTGGTCATTTAATGATGTTTTTACCCCAGATGAAATAAGGGATTTTGATAAAAAAGTAAAGAAACAAATAAAGGAGAAATATGGAAAAGAAATATTTCCTACATATACTGCAGAATTAAAAATTGATGGACTTAAGGTTGTATTGGAGTATGATAATGGACTCTTGAAAACAGCAGCAACAAGAGGAGATGGAAAAACTGGAGAAAATGTAACAAATAATGTTAGAACTATTGAATCTATACCACTAAGTATTAAAGATAAGAATAATTTAATAGTCGAAGGAGAGATTTGGCTATCAAGAAATGAATTTGATAAGTTAAATAAAGAAAGAAAAAAGAAGGGTGAAGAGTTGTATGCTAATCCAAGAAATGTGGCCGCTGGAACAATTAGACAACTAGATCCTAAGATAGTCTCAGATAGAAAACTAGATGTATATATTTATGATCTCGTTAAGTATCCTCAAAAGATTAAAGATCAAATTGAAGAACTCAATTTTTTAAAAGAATTAAAGTTTAAGGTTGATAATAATTTTCAATATTGTAAGGATGTAGAGTCTGTAATTTCATATTGGAGCACTTGGCAAAAAAAGAAAGATAAGCAAGAGTGCTGGGTTGATGGTGTTGTTGTTAAAGTAAATGAAATAGAGTATCAAGAGGCACTTGGGTACACCGGAAAAGCTCCAAGATTTGCTATTGCTTTTAAATTTCCTGCAGAACAAGTTACAACAACAATAGAGGATATAACTTTTCAAGTCGGAAGAACTGGAGTGATTACTCCAGTAGCATATCTTAGTCCTGTTTTTGTTGCAGGATCAACTGTTTCAAGAGCAACTCTTCATAATGAAGATGAGATTAATAGATTGGACGTGAGAATAGGAGATACAGTTATACTACAAAAAGCAGGAGATATAATTCCTCAAATAATTGAGGTTCTAAAAGAGTTGAGGCCGAAAGATACTAAGAAATTTAAATTCCCTAAAAAAATACTAGAATGTGGAGGTGATGGATCTATAGAAAGAATACCAGGACAAGCTGCATATAGATGTGTAGATAGAAATTCCGCAAAATTAGAAATTCAGAAATTAACATATTTAGTATCTAAGAAAGCTTTTGATATAGATCATTGTGGTCCAAGGGTAGTAGAGCAATTATATGATGAGGGTCTAGTTCAGCATCCGGCAGATTTTTTCACATTAAAATATGGAGACCTTGAAGCTTTAGAAAGATTTGGTGATAAATCTATTAATAACTTACTAAAGGCAATTAGTGATAAAAAAGAAGTATCCTTGCATAGACTTTTAATAGGACTTTCTATTGACCATTTGGGGGAGGAAACAGCAATACTAATATCTGGTACATTTAAAGATATTAAGAGTATTAGAGAGGCAAAGAAAGATGAATTAGAGAATATTGGAGGAGTTGGAGAGGTTGTTGCAAGCTCTATTTTTAATTGGTTTAGAAATGAAGGAAATATTAAAATTTTAGATGATCTTTTGCATCAAATTAATATTGAAGGAGTAGTAGAGATTAAAGAAAGTATTTTTACAAATAAAAATATTGTAATTACAGGGTCTATGTCTTTGGGTCGTGATGAGATAAAAGAGATTATAAGAAGGCTAGGAGGAAATATTTCTAGTACAGTGTCTAAGAATACAGATTTTCTAATAGTAGGAGAAAAAGCCGGAAGCAAGATGGATAAAGCAAAAGAGATAGGTGTTGAAATATTAAATGAAGGAGAATTTGTAAAAAATATATAATATATACCCAAAATTATAAAATATGCTACAATTCGAACATGATTTCACAAGAGGAAATGAAAAAATTAGCCACACTATCTCGTATTGAATTTACAGAAGAAGAATTAGATTCCATGAAAGGAGATATGGAGTCTATTTTTGGTTATATAGACCAACTAAATGAGGTTGAAGTTAATACAGATAGATCCTCCGCATCAGCAACAGAAAGAACTAATGTTTTAAGAGAAGATGAAATAACAAGTGAGGCAGGTAAATATACCGATAGAATGGTTGATTCTGCTCCAAAGACTATGGACGGATACATTGAAGTAAAAAAGATATTAAATAATTAATATGATTGATTTAAAAACAATCACAATTGAATCTGCAAGAAAAAGTTTGGATAATAAAGAATATTCAGTTAGGGATCTTGTTGATGTATATTTAGATAATATTAAAGAGAAAAATGAAGACATAAATGCATATCTTGAAGTATTTTCTGATATTGATGAGCAAATAGAAGTTGCACAACAAGTAATTGATAAGGGAGAATCACAAATGATAACAGGTATACCAATTGGTATTAAAGATAATATTTTAATTGAAAGTAGAATTTCAAGTGCATCATCAAAAATGCTGGAAAATTATAAAGCTACATATGACGCAACAGTTATAGAAAAAATAAAAATCCAAAACCCAATTTTTGTTGGTAGGTGTAATATGGATGAATTTGCCATGGGGGGTTCTACAGAAAGTTCAGCATATGGAATTACAAAAAATCCAGTAGATACATATAGAGTTCCCGGGGGTTCTTCAGGGGGTTCCGCAGCAGCTGTTGCATCTGATATGTCACTATTTACACTAGGATCAGACACAGGAGGGTCAATCAGACAACCTGCAAGTTTTTGTGGTGTTGTAGGATTAAAACCAACATATGGAAGTGTTTCTAGAAATGGTCTAATGGCAATGTCATCATCTCTTGATGTAATTGGTCCAATTACCAAATCAGTAGAAGATGCAAAGATAGTTTTTGATTTAATTAAAGGTCAAGATTTTTTAGATGGAACTTCTAATGAGAAAGAAGCTGTAGAAAAAAAGAATAATTATAAAATTGGTGTACCTAGAAATTTTCTAAAAGATGGAATAGACCCTGATGTTCTTGAGGCATTTGAAAAAGATCTTGAGACAATGAGGAAACAAGGTTGTGAGGTTGTAGATATTGATATTCCGCTTCTTAAATATTCTCTTGCTGTATATTATATTATTATGCCTTCAGAAGTATCATCAAATATGTCTCGATATGATGGAGTGAGGTTTGGAGAAAGGGTGGAAGGCAAAAATCTATATGAAGACTATTCAAAAACAAGAGGTGAGAAGTTTGGGATGGAAGTAAAGAGAAGAATTATGATAGGGACATATTCTCTATCTTCAGGATACTATGATGCATACTACAACAAGGCTTGGAAAGTTAGAGATATGATAAAGGAAGAATTGGAGAAAGCTTTTGAAGATATTGATTTGATTGCTCTCCCAACATCTCCTACTCCAGCTTTTAAAATTGGAGAGAATGAAGATCCATTAAAAATGTACCTATCAGATATCTTTACGGTTTCAGCAAATCTTACTGGAAATCCCGCAATCTCTCTTCCAACACAACAAGTTGAGAGGGAAAATATAAAATTACCAGTAGGACTACAATTAATTGCTCCACACTTTCATGAAGAATGGCTCTTTGATATTGGGCTAAAGTTTGACATAATAAAGTAATGGCAGATGAAGAAAAAAAATCATCAAGTTCTGACGCTGGATTATTCGGCTGGATTATAATTATACTTATCTTAGTAGCTGTTGGAGAGGCTATGTCTGGTAATCCTGTAGGAGTATTATCTTCAAACTCAGGAAATAATACACAACAAGAAAATATTGTTAGAACTGAGAATCCTGTTACTGGAACATCTGGAGGTAATTTTATCTCTTCATTTTTTTCAAGAGACAACAGTGTGAAAAATATATCTAATGATGACTCTGTAGAAAAAGGATTTTTTTCAAAGGTATTTCCTAAAGGAGAACTATCCTTAGATACGAGAATTGTTCTTTTAGAGAAACAAAACATTAGAAGAAGTGTTGGAGGAGGAGTAATTGGGGACCAAGAAAAAAGAAGTAAAGGGTTCTTAAAAGAAGGTCCTGTTACAGCACTAGGTAGAGATTGGTGGAGGATTGATTTTGATGATGCACCAGATGGTTGGGTTGATCAATCATTCATATCTTCAAAAGTAAAAACTTTTACTGCACTTAATATAATTCCGATAATATTTGAAAATATTAGAATCATAGCTTTGATATTAATTTTGATATTATTGATTGCTCTTGGATATATCAAGATGAAAGAGAATAAAGGAAATCTTATCGAAAAGAAAAGGAAAAAAACATATCTCGAATTTGCTAAGCAGAAAAGTGACACAAATTTTGATACAGGAAAAGTTATAAACAAGGACTGGGAAAATGTTACTAAATATATTAGTTCTACTAATGAAAATGATTGGAGGCAAGCTATTATTGAAGCAGACATAATGTTAGATACCATGCTTACAAAGATTGGGTATGCAGGAGAAACTGTTGCTGAAAAATTAAAGAATGTAGAAGAGAGTGATTTTGTTACGCTTAAGAAAGCATGGGAAGCACATAAGATTAGAAATAGAATTGCTCATGATGGTTCTAAATTTAAGATCAACAAGTCTGAGGCAGAAAGAGTTATTGGTCTATTTGAGCAAGTATTTAAGGAGTTCTATTATATATAGATGGTTGCACATATATAATGAGCGTGTTATTCTATTATTCATTGCGGAGTGGAGGAACGGTACCTCGACAGGCTCATAACCTGTAGAACCGGGTTCGACTCCCGGCTCCGCGACAAGGAAAAACACCCGAGAGGGTGTTTTTAGATTTAAACTCTTGAATTTTCTTATTTTTTTAGTAAACTAGTAATCATGTCGGGGTAGCTCAGTTGGTTAGAGCGCAGCACTCATAAAGCTGAGGTCGTGGGTTCAATTCCCACCTTCGACACCATTTGCATATTAAGTCTATTTTTGCTAATATTCTTAGGCATTTGAATGAAAATGCAGTGGTAGCTCAATTTGGTTAGAGCATCCGCCTGTCACGCGGAAGGTTGCGAGTTCGAGTCTCGTCCATTGCGCAAGGTTGGACTAGTCGGTACGAAAGTGCCGGCTTTTCCTTTATTCGCAACACTATTTTTTAGTTCAAGTGATACTATCTCTTTTTCCATAGGATCTTTCTGTTCTTCCACCCTTTTCAACCATAAAGGTTTAGTAATATTAAGTTTCTTATCTTTTAAAGAACAGTTCAAGCCAATAGTAGATAATATCTCTTTTTTCTCAGAATGAGTTGTTTTAGGACTTTCAAACATACCTTTAACTTCATATGCAAAGTTAATACCTGTTCTAGTCACTTCATCCCAATTATCTATCCTTACTTCTGTTAACTTCATTGATTCTCTGGTTCTAACAATATCCATATTAAGTCTATCTTTCTCTTTACCGAACCATTCATCATCAATCATATCTTTCATTCTCATTCTATTTAGATTGTCTGACTCATTATGTAGTTTTGATAGGGTACTTTGTTGATTAGATAATATATTGTTTCTATCGGTAATCTCAGTTTCGTTCTCTAATTCTAAATAATGTAGGAGAACTTTCTTTAAACTGTCATTGATAGATATTTTAGATATCTCTCTTTTAATTTCATCCTCAATAATATCAACATTAGTGTAAGTCTTTTGACTACATGTATGATTCTTCTTTCTGCTATTAGAACAGTAGTAAAGGGTATAAGTTTTACAGACTCCTTTCTTGTTATATTTATCTTTAGTAGTTGCTGAAACAAAGCCTCCACACTCACCACATGTTATTACTCCATTGTATGAATACTCATGTTTTTTAACTTTAGGGTTTGTCTTTCTCCCAAGTAGATACTGGACACTATCAAACTCTTCTAAAGTCACCATAGGCTCATGTGTACCTACTTTTGATCTCCCCTCAGAGTGTATTATTCCTGAATAGAAGTCATTACTGAACATTTTGTACATTGAAGCCTTTGGCATCTTTGTTCCACCTTGTTTTCTTCTCTTAAGGCTTCTGTAACCCCATTCTTCATTTAGTTTGTTTCGTATCTCTTCAGATGTATATTTACCAGTAAGCATAAGGTCCCAAGCTTTCTTTATTAAAGGAAATCTCTCAGGGTCTTTAAGAATATAGTTTTCACCACGTAATTCTGTTTTTGTATTTATATATCCAGTAGGAGCCATTCCGTGGAATATACCTTTATCAAATTTCTTTCTTTGTCCTCTTTTTACATCCTTACTAAGATCAATGACGTACTGAGTAGACATTCCTGTCTCGACACTAAATACTAGTGTATTTTCTTCAGGTACATATTCCTTTGCATGTGTTTGAATTGATTTTAGTTTTCCTTGTTGTAGTAACCATTGAACCCTTCCTCCATCTACAGGGTTTCTAGCAAGCCTATTTATCTTCCAAGTTAATATTGCATCAATTTCACCACTCTCAACCATTGATATTAGTTTTTCAAATTCTGGTCTTTGGTAGGGATCTTTAGCAGACTTGGATTCTTGGAATATCTTTTTAACTGATGCTCCCATCTCCTTAGCCATCTCTTCAAATAGTTCAATTTGATTATCTATAGATTGTACTTGTTTATCTTCTGCTTCTGAAGATTTTCTCGCATATATTGCAAATTTTAAATCTTTCTTATTTTCATTTTTTATCATAGTGTTTTTATTAAGCAACACAAAAGGGGACAACAGTTAACAGTTTAAGTTACGACACTAAAACATCTGTTGCCCCCTTCTGGGCTTAAACTGTAACTAATCAATGCTCTAGTGTCGTATCCTAATTATATACTATGTACATAATTTATCACCTACCCTTTGTGTATTAAGTTTTTAACGTTCATTATGTTCATTATGTTCACTAACTCCATATCTTTCTATTAGTGAAGCCACATCCTTTTTGTTTTTTATAAGATCTATCACAAAGCCATCCGTAGTACGTTCTGATTGTAAGTGTAGTTTTTGTTTGATAATAGCTCCAACTTTTCTAGCTGTTATGTATTTATCATCAAAGGTTCCTGTTGAAAGTAAGTGTTTTCTAATATCCCCGATCTTAACCCTGTAAACCCCCGTTTTATTGAAGAATTGTAATGTCTTTATAATGTCTGCTTCAACACAATCAGATCTATTTGATAATAATTCTTTATCGTATCTTTTGATGAACTCACTAAACTTAGGAATAGAAGCAAAATCTTTCATTAGAGTCATAATGTATATGATAGGGGATGCAATCTGGTCCAGTCTTGGTTGAACACCACTAATTCTATGTAGAGATAAGTTTATTTCATTATTGTAATTTTTTAGTCTCCAGTAGAGTAGTTTATTTCTAAGTTTCTCTGCATCCATGAAAAACCCACCATTTAGTTGTCTTGGGATATCATCTCTCTTTGTTCTATTCATTCTTATTACTAGAAATCTACTCTCGAGTGCTTGATCTCTATATGTCTCCCTATTTGCCAAAACTTTGGGACCAAAGACGTTAAAGAATTTAATATCATAAATTCCATCACCTTCACACCTCCAAGTGTTTCCTCCTTTTGAGTACCCATTGTTTAGAACCTTAACAAAATCAGAAGTCTTATCACTGATGTTAAAATCAGCTTCATCATAGACCAAAGTCCCTTCTACTTGATCAATCATCCTAAAAATTGGGGCTAGAGTTGTTCCTCCGCCTGCAAAGATGGCTTTGTAACAAAGTTCGCCTATTACACGTAAAAATCTTGTCTTTCCACTTCCATAATCCGCAAGAACTCTTAAGTATGGAATTTCGTGGAATTTGTCATATATCCAAGTCATTAAGATGTAGTAACTAGCCACAATTACTTCGTCTTCTTGTATGTCTACATACTTTCTTATAAAATCAGCAATCTCTTTTACAAGGTCTTCATTCTCAGTAGTATCTACTTCTGATGGGAGTATTAAAATCTTGCCTTGCACTAGCTTAGAACTAAAGAGAGGAGGAATATGTTCTACGTCACCGACCTTGTAATTATTAATCTTCTTAATTTTGTCATTTTCAAGGTATACATATTCCGTTTTATTTTCTTGTTTGTTTAGCACTGTTTCTATGGTTTTGTTGTTGTTTGTGATTGATGTCTTTATTATCAACGCATTTTCATTATTTTTCATTTAATCTTTATCTTAATTTATTAATACTTTATTATTTCTTCTTTAATAATTGACCTTAGAAATCTCTCTGATGAGAAGATTTTTTCAGGGTTAATTGTAAGGATTCCCGTCATTCTAGCTTCAATTAAACTGATCAGTAGATCATCATTTTGGAAGTGAAATCTAACTCTTTTGTTGTGACTTTCCTTACCTGTCATTTTGCACCCATGAGCGTGCAATATTACTGCGGTATTGAAGTCTGAGGTCTTGTAATTTATGTCCATAAGTCTTTTATCGTTAATCTATTAATCATCTCTTAAAACAGCGTTTATGTCCTATTTAGACCCTTCTTCGGGTATATAACTCCTGTCTACTAACTGTCTTATCAACTCTTTCTTCTCTTTTGGGAAATAGTCAACTTTTTCTACTAAGATGTTGAACCACTTGGTTATTTGTTTCTTACTAAATCCTTGATCATCGATTGCTCTACCAAAGACTATGTAAGAGGAGTGGTCTATGTTTTTTACCTTAGATTGTTCTTTTTTAAATCGTCGTTCTATACTTCTCATTTATAGTTTCTTTACCTAATAATCGTTTACATTTGTTCTTATACAAAAGATTTACCAACAGGGAATACTGCTTCATTTCTTGATGGGCTTGCTCGTGTGTTATTTCTATTCCTGTTTGCTTTGAATAGATTTCACAATATTCTTTTATTAGAGTTTCTTCCATATAAAAAATCCCAAAGGATTATCTTTAGGATATATACTCTATGTGTTTGTGTATAAGACGTATTGGTACTAATCTATTTGTCTGGATAGGTATTCATTTCTTTTTCCCATTTCTTTATATCTCTGAGTGATCTTTCTATATTAGATTCAGAAAAACTTTCATTAAATCTCTTTTTCATCTCTCTTTTTATTGGTTGTTCTTTATATTCAAAGTTATCCTTGACGTCAATTAATCCAGAATCAATTTCTCTTTCTATTTGTAACATTCTATATCTTGGTCCTAGTGTTAACTTATATTTTTTTTGCTTTGTTTCCATCCCTAATTGCTCTTTCATGAACCTAATGACTTCATTTAATGGTGTCCCTTCATAAAACTCTATTCTTACTTTACTTGCTTCTTTTAGAGTCGCTCCTTCTTTTATCCAGTGGTCTATGCAAGGAAACTTAATCTTTTCAAAAGCAGTTGCTATCTCATCATGTTTAAAAGCAAACTTTTTCGTTGTAGGTTTGTTATTACGAAGTGCTGTGTAGGCAATACTTATGCATATTTGTATAATGACACTATAAATAATCTCTCTTTTTCTTTTGATTTCTAGTGCCGTGAAATTATTTTTAAAGTAAATACTCGAACAAGCCTTGTCTATTGCAGTATATATTTTTTTAGAATCTCTCATTTCAATAGTATGCCTTGAATCATCTTTTGTATTAAGTGAATTTTTTTCTAATCTTACTATGTTTCTGTTAATAATGTCTTTTATTTCAGTAAAAAAGTCTTTATTGAGAATCATGAGTATCAAAGTTTCATAAACTTCATTATTCCCAGAATCCTTTGCTATAAGCAGGTAATCAGAGAAGTATTTTGGAATTTTTAATGTCGTATCTTTTTTCATATAATTTTAATCTATGAACATCATGAATGTTATGAACATTGTAGCACTAACTGTGCTTAATTTGTGTTGTGGTATAGATTTATCTGTGATTAACTGTATGTATGAAAGATAATGAAAATAAAAAAGTAGGATTAATTATTATTGTTGCGGTACTTGTAGTTGGAGGATATCTTTTAGGTAACTTAGACAAAACTAGTAATAAGGCTTCCGAAGATGTAGTAGAGGTTGTTGTTTCTGATAATGAGACAAAGAAAGGTGAAATAAGTGAAGTATTAGAAATTTTATCTACACTACATTTTGTTTCTCTAGATAACACGCCAGAGTCCGATACTGTAAGTTTATTTATCTATAATGAAACTAAGGAGGCAATGGATGATATTAATAGACTAGAAAAAATCTCTTATAGAATAGAAAACTTAAAGAAATCTAATACTGAGATTGTTTCTTTATCAGGATTACTTCTTCAGGGGGTAACTCTTACTTTAGTAGACAGTATGAGTGTTTGGCGTGATTATCTTAGGACTGTTGATGAAAACGCAGACATGTCAGAATATCAATATCAATCAGCATTGTTACAAAGTTCAATAAAAGATTCATATCTAACAATGATTGAGGGAATGAACCTATTTCCAGTTATACTAGTGGAATTTGCAGAGGAGGAAGAAGAAGGAACTATAAATAAAGAACTAGAAACACATTTTAGATCTGAGATAGATAGATTATTTACTGATCATATTATTGATAATAATACTTTTTATGAAGAAACAGGACTTAGATATTCCACTATTATTTTAATTGAGGGATATATAGAATTATTAGATCCTAGTAATTAAAAAATAATTATGACATTAAAAAATTTAGTTTTATTTTTGGGAGTAAGTGCTATCGCTAAGTATGCATTTTCGGCATCAGACGTAACATTATTAATAATATTTATTATGTTTGTGGGATATGCACTTGAGAGTGATATGAGTAATAAATTGTTAAAAATGGAAGATCGTATTGATGAATTAGAAAATAAATAAATATTATGGAAAAAGACAGTGGTGGTGAATATGATGATGAGATTATAGAGATTGCAGAATCTAGAGGTGTTGAATTAGAAGAAGCTCAAGAAATATCAGATCTAATGGATGAGTTAGGAGTAGATGAGGATGATGCTCAGATGATTCAGGAAGAGATGTAGTTTAAAGCATGTCTCTTTACTAACACTTACTATAAGAGTAATATATTAAATATGAAAAGTATAAATTTTGAATGGTTAAAAAGACTAGGTAAAGTAGTACTTATTATAAGTGTTGTCTTGGCAACACTTATTCCTCTAGGGTTTTTTATGGAGCCCGATAATGATCCCGTGAGTGTAAGATTGTTTTATGGAGCTATTTTACTATTGGTTGCATATGTTTCAATTATTTTTATATCAAAAGTAATTATGTATATAATAGAAGGTAAAGATTTTCTAAAATCTATCTTTGATAGGAAACACTATATCATTATGATAACTCCTATTATATTAATATTAGTTACCTCCACTATCTTTGCTTTTATTATAGAGCCAACCTCAGAAAGAGTTAGAGATAAGGAATTAAAGAGTGATTATGATAGTGCAATTATTGATATTGGGGAATTAAAAGATGAAACAACTATTTGTTTAAATAGTGCTATAGATATAGTTTTTAAGGAAGAAAAAAGAGATTGTGAATTATTAAGAGGAAAAACTAAAGGAGATTATGATTTCTGTGTATCTCTATACTCAATAAACACACCAGCTCAATGTTTATATAGATATGACTATGAAATTATAAAATGTTCAGATGAAGAAATAAAAAAGAAATCCTCTGCTAAGGCAAGGATGAGTGACATGAGTTTATCTTGTCAAAATACAGTAAATAAGTATAAAGAATTGAATGTAATAATTGAGAAATATGAAAAACAACAACAATAAATATGAATAATGATGAATTAAAAAAACTTGTTGAAGATTTAGTTTCATTATCTACTGAATTGGAAAGTGTAGAATTTAAAGTTAACAATTCTAATCCAGAAACTATTGGAAAATATATTTCTGCATTATCAAATTCTGCTTGTTTATATGGAGATAAGAAAGCTTATTTAGTTTTTGGTGTAGAGGACGGAACTCATAATATAGTAGGAACATCATTTAGACCTAAGACAGAGAAGGTGGGAAATCAACAGTTAGAGTTTTGGTTATCTCAGAAAGTACAACCAAAATTTAATCTCATAATTCACGAGATTACTATAGATGATAAAGAAGTGGTTATTTTTGATATACCACCAGCTATTGATCAACCTACTACATTCGATGATGTTTCTTATATAAGAGTTGGGTCTGCTACACCGCCCCTTTCTGAATATAAAGATAAAGAAAGACAAATATGGGTTAATATAAATAAAAAAAATTTTGAAAAAGGAATCGCAAAAGAGGGGTTAACTTCTGATAAAGTTCTAGAATTACTAGATTACTCTGAGTATTTTACACTGACTAAGCAAGCTTTACCAACTGATACTATAAAATTTTTGGAAAAGATGGAGCAACACGGACTTGTTAAGAAGGTGTTTGATAATAGCTATGATATAACTAATTTAGGAGCAATATTATTTGCAAATGATTTAAATGAATTTCCAACAGTTAAAAGAAAGACTGTTAGGGTTATTGAATATGAAGGAACATCTAGAAGGCAAAGGAAAAAGGAGAACGAAGGGAAAAGAGGTTATGCTGTTGGATGGGAAAATTTAATACAATATATACAAGACAGGTTGCCACATAATGAAAAAATATCTCAAGATTTTAGAGAAGAAGTTAAGATGTATCCAGAGGTTGCAATTCGTGAGTTTTTAGCGAATGCATTAATTCATCAGGATTTAACAATAACTGGTGCAGGACCATTGATTGAAATATTTTCAGACAGGATCGAGATTCTAAATACAGGAGAACCCTTAATAGATGTTGATAGATTTATAGATCATCCACCACAATCAAGAAATGAAGATCTTGCATCGTTTATGAGGCAAATAAAAGTTTGTGAGGAAAGTGGTTCAGGTATAGATAGAGCTTTATTTGAAATAACATTATTTCAATTGCCAGCACCCTTATTTGAGAAATTTGAAAACTTTACGAGAGTAACTCTCTTTGCACATAAAGAATTAAAAGATATGACAGATGAGGATAAGGTAAGAGCTTGTTACCAGCACTGCGTACTGTTGCATGTCGAAAAAAAGAGAATGACAAACTCCTCTTTGAGAGAAAGGTTAAATATAAGTGACTCTAATTATGCAAGAGCATCCGAGATCATTAAAATGTCCAAAAATAAAGGTTTTATAAAAGATTCAGAAAAACCAAGAGAATATATACCTATTTGGGCGTAAAAGGATGTACAAAAGTAAACTTAATTTACCTACAATCGTTATTATGTCTATATTTACCAACGTAAAATGATGTACTGGGGATGTACAAAAGTAAACTACTAGAGTAATATGAACATTGTGAACATCATGAATATAACCCTCTAAAACTAGTTCCAATAACGTACCATCCTGCGCGCCTTGTAGTACAAGAGAGGTGTTTAAAAGAAACTGCCCGAGAGGGTGGTTTTTTTTCGATATGGACATTACCTATTTTAAAATGATATAATATTTTCTATGAATGAATCAATAATTAACTCAAATGATGAAAAAGAACTAACTCCTGGCGAATTAAAGATTGCTGAATACACTCAAAGAATAAATGAAGGAGAATCAAAAGAAGATATTTTTGAGGGGTTACCAGAATCTTTTAAATCCTCAATAGAAAAGAATCTTAATAAAAAAGAAGCTACTTACGAAATTACTGAAAATCTTACTTATTCTATAGAGGATATTAAAATACCTGCTCAGTACGAAGGATTACCTGTAGAAATAGTTGAAGAATTATGGGTTAATCCAATATATATTGATCAGAAAAAGAATGAACAAGAAACAGTAAGAAGGGAGGCTGTCTTAAAAATATTGAAGCAAAGAGAAGAACAAGACTCTTCTAGAAAAATAAGAGTTGAAGATGCCCATGAGTTGTCAAAAATAAGAAGTAATCTTGGAATAGAGTCACCTGAAGCCTTAGAAGGGTATAGAGAAAAGCATATTCCAACACAAGAGATACTAATAGAAAATGACATAGAGAGAATTTCCCAACAGGAGGTTTTTGGTGACTTGAATGGGTCTCATGACAGCTTTATTGATCATCTAGAAAATAGAGATCTTATAAAAGTTAGTGATGAAGATGTTGAGTGGGTTGGTGGAAATAAAAACGTTACATTTATAGGAGATATTACAGGAGATAGAATCCCCGAAGGCCAGAAGACTTGCAAGGATTTGTACCGCTTAAATAAAGAAGCCCAAAAGAGTGGTGGTTCTGTAGATTCTCTAGCGGGTAATCATGAAAATATGTATAATGCCATGATTACTGGTTTTGCCACTGAGAGCGGAGGAGTTTCTCTGGAGGAAGATATGAAAGATAGACTTGTAGATTATCCAGGAAACCTAGAGTGGGCAGTTTATCTTGATGAGGCTAAGATTGGAGAAATTATTGATTCTATACGGTCTGATAAGGATGGTATTTTAGGTGTACCTGGTAATGGAGAAGGGATATATTATATTTTGGAGAAAAAAAGAAAGACTTTATCTTTTCTTGAGAACAACCCTGATGCCGATGATGCTGTTATAGAAAATTACAGAATCCAAGTTGAATCATATCAAGCTGAGGTAATAGATCCATTAGAAAAACTTCTACTTGATGGATCTCCAAAAGATAGAGAAGCTCTGTTAGAGATGCTTGCTTTTGCAGAACATTTGCCTAAGATTCATAAAGTGGGGATAGGGAAAGAAATCCTTGATAATCAAAAAGATATAATTAAGAAGGTCAGCGAAGAAGATCCAGAACTAATAGAAGCAATTTGTTCTCAGAAGATTATGTCACTTAAAGATGATATCTTATACACTCACGCCAACTTAACAGTCAATATGACCAAGATGATTTTTACCTGGACAGAGAATAAAAATCTTTCTTTAAGTGATTCTGTTGAAAAGATTAACTCATTTTATCAAGAGACTCTACGTTGGTATCTTTCTCCTGAGCCAAGGGAGCCAGAGACCTTAACTGATGATAATTTAAAATATTTTAATGCTATTCGTAATGAATTTCTCTCTACCTCCAAAGCCTCCCGTGTTAACTATTCAGAAGATCCAAGTTTGTCTGAGGAGGATAAGGTAGAAATAACTCGTAAATTTAAAGATTTAGGTGTCAGTATGACTATACATGGACATAGTGATGAAGGGGGAAAGGTTCAAGGTCAAGATGGTATGCCAATATTATCTATCGATAGAAGTGTTTATAAGGGAGAGGGGGATAATAGAAAAGATCCAATTGCACATGCTGTTGTTGGAACCGATGGAAAAGTCTTATATCACTAATCGTAGGAACATCATGAACATAACCCTCTAAAACTAGCTCCAATAATCTACTATAAACCTACTTGATTAATAGGTAGTTTATAGTAATTCTTATTAAATAATGTATTTACAAATGATGTACATATGATAATATACATACATGACAATATTTGATTGGAGTGATAATAAAAATGAAAAACTTAAAAAAGGAAGAAGTATTTCATTTGAGGAAATAATTGTCGCAATAGAAAGTGGAAAATTGTTAGATATTGTTGAGCATAAGAATAAGAGGAAATATAAAAATCAAAAAATATTTATCGTAGATATTGATAACTACGCATACTGTGTACCATTTGAAGAGGTAGAAGAAAAAGTTATTCTAAAAACAATATTTCCCAGTAAAAAAGCAACTAAAAAATATTTAATATGAAAAAAATAAACTTAAACAAAGAGGAAAAAGAAATGAAAAAGTCATATGAAAATGATGAGTTTGTTAGCGTCTCAAATCTATCAGGCCAAAAAAAGAAATATTCAGTTATTGCCAAAAATACCTTTAAGAAAAATAAGTCAATTACTATTCGTTTGGCAGAAAGAGATATTCAGAAGGTAAAGGCTAAGGCAGCAGAGGAGGGTATTCCATATCAAACTCTAATTACTTCTATTATCCATAAATATACATCCCAAAAATAGTTCCAATATCTTACCATCCTGAGCACCAAGGAGAACAAGAATCTGTGTAAAAGAAATCACCCAGCGAGGTGGTTTTTTGGTATGCTGGAAGTATGAAAAAAGTTATCAAAATAATAATTATATTAATAATTATTTTTGCTATATATAACAGATTTAAACCACTTCCAGAAGGTATAAGTGAAAATTGGGATATTCATAATGTTCCATCTGAAGGTGTCTCATTTATTTATGATGAGACATATGTTGATTTAGAAGGAAATAGATATGTAAATCAAAATATATTTGATGAAGTTATTAGAATGGTTGATAATGCAGATAAGTATATATTGATAGATATGTTTTTGTTTAATGACTTCCAGGGCAATGCAACTGAAGATACAAGAGATATATCTAAGGAACTAACAAGGGCTCTTATTGATAAGAATGATGAAGTAGAAATAACTTTTATAACAGATCCTATAAACACTATATATGGAGGATTAGAGTCAGATAATTTAAATAAGTTAAGAAAAGAGGGGATTAATGTTGTTATTACAGATCTCACAAAACTGCGTGATAGTAATATTGTATATTCTGCACTATGGAGACCAATTTTAAGATATCTTCCAGTAGATTTTGTTAGTCTTCCTAATCCTTTTTCAGAAAAGGGAGAAAGTGTAAATATGACATCATATTTAAAATTATTAAATTTTAAAGCTAATCATAGAAAATTAATTGTTGCAGACGATGGTGATAAAATGGTCTCTCTTATTACTTCAGCAAACCCTCATGATGGTTCTTCTGCTCATGGAAATGTTGCTGTAAAAATTAAGGATTACATTTGGAAAGATATAATTGATAGTGAGATAGCTGTAGGTAATTTTTCTAATATTGAAGTGAATGAATACAAAAAAGACGTAGAAGATAAGGAAGGAGAGGTAAAAGTGCAATTATTAACAGAGTCAAAAATAAGAAATTCAGTGATTGAATCAATATCAAAATCAAAGACTGGAGATGCAATATTTTTAAGTATGTTTTATCTTTCAGAAAAAAAGATAATAAGAGAGTTGATAAAAGCATCTAATAAAGGAGTTAATATAAAAGTAATATTAGATCCTAATAAAGATGCTTTTGGTAGAGAAAAGAATGGTATACCTAACAGGGTAGTAGCCAATGACTTGGTTGAGAATGATATAGAGTTAAGGTGGTGTGATACTCATGGTGAGCAGTGTCATGGAAAAATGATAATTTTTAAAACTAGAGATAAAACAACTATGATTCTAGGGTCTGCTAACTATACTCGACGTAACTTAAAAGATTTTAATTTAGAGTCTAATGTTCTAGTTAAAGGGACTAGAAATGAAGAAGTTTTTCTTGATGCGGAAGAATATTTTAATAGGGCTTGGAATAATGAAGAAAATAAGGTGTACACAATAGAAAAAGAAGAATATTTAGAAAAATCATTTATTAAAAAATCTCTATATAATATTATGGAAATATCAGGTCTAAGTTCATTTTAGGTTGTATATTATTTTTAAAAGTGTATTATTTATATAGATAGTGGATTATTTTAGCGGTTATGTAGATTGGCCGGAAAAAATCATTTTTGTCCTTATCCATTGGGGGGGGTAATATCTCAGACTAATGAGTGAAGCTGTGATAAAAATTATGATAAACTTTTTGGGCCGCTATCTTACGCCATGTTCTGACCAAGAAGTTTTCTACAAGCCCTTCCTGAAATTCAGGAAGGGCTTTTTATTTATGCTATAATTTAAGTATGAAGAAAATTATTATTTTATCTATATTTCTATTAACTTTATTAATTACAAATAATGTAAATGCTTGTTCTGTTGGACCTGATTGGTCATTTGAACCTCAATTTCAGTTTGATAAATCAGATAATGTTTTTGTCGGAACTATTACAGAAGTAGATAAAGTGGGTGATATTAATGGTAATTTTTTAATAAATTTTGATGTAGAAAAGACATATAAAGGAAATGTTGCTAATACTGTAGAAGTTACAACTGGAGCAAATTCTGCAATGTGTGGATATGATGATATAGATACTTTTCAAAAGGGAGATATTTGGTCAATTTATGCATCAAGTGATTTATATACTACAAGTATAACTGCAAATACTAAGCATGATTCAGTTGAATCTGCAGTGAATTCTTTAGATGATGTGCTTATTGAAAATGTTGTATTTTGTCCTCTAAATTACGACCCTGTTTGTGGAAGGAAGGATACTGGAATTAGATGTATTACAACACCTTGTGATTCCACAGAAGATATTACATATGGTAATAGTTGTCAATTAGGTGCTGATAATGCAGAATTTCTTTATGAAGGGGAGTGCAGGGTAGAGACTATACCTAATAATTGTAAATCATGGTTTGATGGATGTAATAATTGTTTTAGAGATTCAGTAGGTTCTCCAGTTGTGTGTACAGAAAGGGCTTGTATTGAAAAAGAAGAATCAGTATGTAATGAATATTTTGTAGAAAATATAGAAGAAGAAATTGTTGATGATACCGTTATCCCTGATATCGATTATGTGGAGGTTAAAGAAAATAAAGAAAAAGGTTTTTGGAGAAAGGTATATGATTTAATTATCAAGGCTCTTAAGTTTGAATTTTAAAATATGAAGTTAAAGATATTTAAAAAGAAAAAAGTGAAGGAGTTAATAACTCAAAAAGTAGTTAATCCCCAAGATACTGATAAGAATGAGTTCAGTAAGATGATAGGGCTAGGTTTTATAAAAGAAGAAGTAAAAGTCTTTCATAAATAATTATTTTAATCCTGTAGTTTTAAGAAGATTTTGTTTCTCGTCTTTTGTCAACTCTCTTCCCGCACCTTTTTTTATTCCTGTAACTCTTAAATCTATAATTCTAATTCTCCTTAGTATTTGAACCTGGTACCCAAGTGCTGCACACATTCTTCTAATTTGATGTTTTTTACCCTCTGTAAGAATTATATTAAAAGAATCACCATTATTTATATCTACTTTACATGGCTTTGTAAGGTATTTTTCTATTTGAACACCTTCTTCCATTTTTCTTTTAAACATAGGTGTTATTTTTTTATCTACCCAAACCTTATACTCTTTTTCATGATCATATTCAGGATCTGTAACTTTACTAATTAATCTTCCATCATTTGTAAGTAACATTAGACCTTCAGATGCCTTATCTAGCCTCCCTACGGGATATAGAGGGACCTCCTTCTTGAATACGTCTTCCACACCTTGTTCTCCTTCTTGCGGGTTGTGGGACACAATTCCTACTGGCTTGTTATATAGGTAGTACTTATAGCTTTCTGGCAAAACAGCAATATCACCTGTTACTTCTACAGTATCAGTTTCTGCTACTCTATCTCCAACTCCTGATATTTTATTATTTACCCTTACTTTACCTTTTTTTATCAAATCTACAGCAGCTCTTCTTGAGCATATTCTAGCTAAGGATAGGAAACGATTAATAACAATAGGATATGTAGTAATCTTTTCATTTTCTGGTATTTCAATTTTTACCCATTGTTTTTTCATGTATATAGAGTTTATGTGATTGTTGTAATAAGTCAATATTTTAAATATAAACTTAGTCTTCTACATCTTTTGCATTGAGAAGCTATATCTCAATCCGTATATCAAATATAGACTAAGTACTAAGAATAATCCTTTAAGGCCTATTGTTGGAATTAATATAGACGCAACTATTGGAGCAAGTACATATGATATAGGTCTAATTGTTCTAAAGAATGTAAGAACAGGTAAATCATCACTTTTAATATTTTTAAATAAGTATGATTCACTGGATACTTCTAATAGACTAGCACCAATACGACCAATAAATATTATAGATGACCATAATAGGATACTCTTAACTTCTGGTGCAAAATATATTGCCATGCTAGATAGTGACATTATTATAAAACCAAATGCCATCTGTGTTTTTTCTGAATGATATTTGTCTGCTAAAACTCCAAGAGGTGCCTCTAGAATAATAAAAGGTATTAGACCAATTGCTAATATTAAACCAGTCTCATTCCAGTCAAATCCTAAGCCTCTTAAGAATATAGGTGAGTATATAATCATCCATGCATAGAAGAATCTAAGTATAAAACCTGCTTGCATAGCAAAATATACATTTTTATGCACGAACACATCTTCAACAATCTTCTTTTTTGTAACTGGTGCATATTCAGGATCTTGAAAATCTCTTAATTTCATCATGCTGGCAATTATCACAAAAGCAAGAATAACCATTCCTAATACATAAACTAACCAAAATGATCCAGTTTCTAATATTATTCCTGAAACAAATGGTCCCACTCCAAATGCAATACTAGAAGTTGAAAGTAAGACTCCGCGCATACCTCCAGTAGATTCATCTTTCGATCCATCCTCTAGGAAAATATCAACACACATAAACCCTATTGATGTTGTTATAAAGTGAATTATAAAAGCTAATATTACAACTGTGGCAGAGGGGGCTAAAGCAAGAAAGCCTAATGAGATAAATTCTAAAAATAAGACTCCCATAAAACTCTTATAATTACCAAACCTTCTCAACATCCGAGTCATTATAAAGAAGAAAACAAAAACAGTTATGATTGATGCTAGAGAATATATAAACCCAACTGTTTTTTCTTGAACAACTGTTTCTAGAAAGCTAGAGTTTATATATAGGGCAGGGGATAAGTGTAGAGTTAGTCCAAAAACAATTAAATAAATCATCCAGGGGCTTATTTTATGTTTGGGCTTTTTGTGATGTCTCTTTATTGGTTTTAACATTTAAACAGTATAACAGACATCTAAATTACACTCCTAGGATAACTGGAATAACGATAGGTGATTTAGCAGTTTGTTGGAACAAATGTTTTGTAACATCTTGTGCAACCGCATCTTTTAGCTTGTCAAAATCAATAGGACTCATTCCTTCTGCTTTTTCTTCAATTAGTCTTTGAACACGACGTCTAGTGTCATGTAATAAATTTTGAGATTCTCTTAGATATACAAAACCTCTTGAGATAATATCTGGAGATTTTTTAAGTTTCTTTGTTTTAACATTGATACTTGCAACAATTACAAATATACCATTTGAAGACAATGATAGTCTATCTCTCATAACAACCTCTTGAATATCTCCAATAGAGAATCCATCAACAGTTACAACTTCATGAGGCGCTCTTACATCAAGAGTTCTAATCTTTTTACCTTCATCATATATTTCAACTATTGATCCATTATCTGGAACTACAATATTTTCTGCAGGAGTTCCAAGGCTCATTGATAATTGTTTATGCTGTTGAAGCATGTGGTGATTCCCGTGAACAGGGATAAAAAATCTATAAGGTATTTGTTCATGAATCCATCCTAGTTCTTCTCTGTTACCGTGTCCTGAGGCATGAACATCAGCATCAAGATAAGTAATAATTTTAGCGTCAGTTCTATATAACTTATCTTTTAATTTAGTAACAGAATTATGATTACCTGGAATAATTGATGAAGATAGAAGTATAGTATCTGTCCCTCTTAATTTAACGTTTTTATGTGATTTATTAGCCATTCTCATTAGAGCAGCAAATTCTTCACCTTGAGCTCCAGTTACAAGCATAACAATTCTATCCATCGGAGTATTATCCATTTCATTTATTGAAATAATAACACTTGGATCCTTTATTAAATTTAATTGCTTAACAATCTCAACATTAGATTTCATACTTCTTCCTTCTATAATAACTTTCTTTCCATACTTAGCAGCAAGTTCTATTGTTGCAAGTATTCTCTCTACTTGAGAAGCAAAAGTACCAATTATAAGTCTTCCATCAACCTCTCTCATTATTTTTTCTATATTTTCTACTACAACAGTTTCAGAAAGTGACCATCCTGGTTTTTCAACACTGGTTGAGTCCATAGTTAATAGAAGTGCTTCTTTTCCTGTTTTTTTAAATCTTTTATATTGGTTTACTTCCTCTTCTGTTGGAACTCCATTAGCATTATCAACTCTAACATCTTCAATGAATACTATGTCTCCATATGGAGTTTCAATAATAAGTCCCATGGCATCTGGAATCGTATGTGAAATAGGGAATGATTTAACTTTTATATTACCAACAGTTGTTATTTCGTCACCCTCAAGAGTAATAATATCGGGCTTTGGCAGATGAGGAAATTCAGAATGACGTTTCTTTATCATTATTGCACCAAACTCTCTTGTATACATTGGAGGATTACCAATCGTTTCAATTAGAAAAGGAATAGCACCTATGTGATCTAAGTGACCATGGGTGATAAACATCGCACGTATTTTATGTTTGTTTTGTTCTAAATATCCTGTATTTGGAAGTATGTAGTCTATACCAGGAGTTGTTTCATCTACGAATTGGAAACCTGCATCAACAACAATAATATCATCACCAATTTCAATAGCTGTCATATTTTTACCAACCTCTTCTACACCACCAAGAGGAATTACTCTAATCACACCTTCTTCTATAGGAGGAATTGGTGCTTGTGGAGCAGGACGACGAATAGGCGCAGCTCTGTGTGGCTTCATGACCTTTCTTCTCTGCATTGTTCTTTCTTCTGTAGGTTCTCTTTTTACAAACTTTCCTTTGTTTCCGCCACCACCTTTTTTGAAGTATGGTTTAGATCCAGAAGGTCTTTTCTTTGGAACGTATTTTTTAATTGGTGATCCGTCTGATTGTGTTGTTGGTATTTTTGGTGTATTCATATTAATTATTGTTATTTTTAAATATTGGCCATACTCTGTCTTCCTCAATGTGCCATGTGTGAATCATGGAGTATCTTTCTGATGAATATACTGCTGATTCTGATATCTGGGTTATTAAATTTGGCGGAGATGTGTATTTAAATCCTCTTGCATATAGAAATGCTGCTGGTATATCATTTTTTATTTCTTCTTCAAATCTTGAATATAGATCGAGTCTTTGTTCGGGGTCTTGTTCAGTTCTTAGTTTTGATACTATGCTGTCTACATCTATATTTGTGTATTGAGTGATATTAACTCCGGGGTCATTTCTTTGAGATGAATGCCAGAAGCCATACATATCAAGACCATGGTTTATAACTGTTCCAAATAGTAGTATTTGGAAATTCCTAGGCCTTATTATTTTTTGTATTAAATCATTCTCTTCATAAATTTCAAGAGAAACATCAAATCCTAGGTTTCTAAGATTTTCTGTAATATGCTCTCCTGTCTTTAATAGGGTTTCTGTATTATTTGTTGCTATTTTAATTGATATTGTCTTTCCATCTTTTTCATAAAGTCCTTCTTCATTTAATTCCCATCCTTCTCCTTCTAATATATTAGAAGATTCTTCAGGGTCATATTCTGCTTCATCAATATCTGAGATAGGTGATATTTGTTCAGGAATTGGGCCATTTAGAGGTTCTGCAATACCATTAAATATATCAGAAACTATAGCTTCTCTATTTACGGCAGAATCTATAGCTCTTCTTATGTATTTTTCCGAAAGTATAGGTGCTTTGTTTTGATTAAAAAATAAAGATATGCTTTCTGATCGAATAATTGTTTCTGATTTTTTTGAATTAACATTTATTATAGTTGAGTCTATCTCTTTTCTTTCATATCCATTCTCTACTTCTTCTATATTTTCATAAAAATAAATATTTACCTTATCTAAGAATGGCTTACCTAAAGAGAAGTTTTCAAAATACATAAATGAATACATTGATATACTATTTGAAGGTGTTTTCTTAATTGACTTAATCATAAAAGGTCCAGATCCGATAGGTTCTAGGTTTGATGAAGAAAATAACATGTCTTCTGGAGAAGTCTTGTCCCAAATATGTTTTGGCAAAATTCCAAGTGTTAAGTTTTGAATGAAGGGTGCATATGTATCTGGAAGTATAAACTGTATAGTTTCATCATTTAATTTTTCAACAAAAACATCTATCCAGTTTCTCTGTTCTATACTTTTAGTATTACCATTTTGAATTGTTTCTATTGTAAACACAACATCATCAGCAGTTATGTCACGACCATCATGGAAAGTTATATTTTCTTTTAGTGTGAAAGTATATGTCTTACCATCCTCTGATATTTCATAGCTTTTTGCTAAATCAGGTATTAATTCTCCTGTAGCAGTTCTTCTTAATAATCCAGAATATACAAGAGATGTTAAATCTCTGTCGACACTTTTTTCTGCAAATAGGGGATTAATAAATCTTGGAATACCGATTACTCCCTCGTTAATAACACCTCCACTTCTTGGGGATGAAATAAGATTATCCTTATTCCAGGTAGCAAATATAGATAAAGCTGTAATTACTAGTAATAAGAATATTATATGTATTAAAAACTTTTCGCTTATTTTAAGTGAAGAATAAGTTCTTCTTAAATTAGTCAACCCAGTGAGTTTTCTTGATTTCATTATATTTAAGTATATTTATTTACTAAATTTACTTCCTAGACCAGCCGTTATGAAAGTATAACTATTGTAAGTGATACTATACAAAATAATATTGCGACAACGATAGTGCTAACAAAAATAAATTTATCAGCTCCTCTACGAGTAGATGCTGTTATTTCATCATCTGATCCACCAAAAGCTCCACCAAGTCCTGCGCTTGAGTTTTGTAGTAGTATCCCGCCAATCATTGTGACTGCAAGTATTATTTGAACGACTAGTAAGAGAGTCATAAGTAAAAGTAGTATAGCAGGGAGAATAAAAAATGCAATAGTTTTGTGGAAAAATAAAAACACCACAATTACTGTGATGTTTTTTTATCTTTTAGAGTTTTTATTATCGATTTTATAGATAATTGTATTCCAAGTAATGGAATAAAGAGGAATAGAAGTATGGAGAACCACTTGGTTAGTTTTCCAGACTCTTTTGTTATATTAATAGATATATATAATAGGAATATTCCAACTGCAATAAATAACAATAAAAGAAAGATATTTTTAAATATTGATTTGTTCATAAGTTGCATGGTTCAGGTTTACTAAAATATACAATTTATCTAAATATAAGTCAATATTTAGATATATAGAAATAATAATGCAAACAACTTAAAAAAAGTATATAATAGAGATATTAAAAATTAAAGTAACATATATATGACACTCGGACTTATCATTTTAATCATTGTGGCAGTAATAATCATGCTAACTGTTGTTTATTATAATAAATTTATTCGTCTACGTACTCAAGCTGGAGAAGCTTGGTCAGACATAGATGTACAACTTAAAAGAAGATATGATTTAATTCCAAATCTTATTGATACTGTTAAAGGATATGCAGATCATGAATCTAAAACTCTTGAGAGAGTTACAGAGATGAGAAATATTGCTATGAACGCAGGAAATCCTGCAGAATCAGCACAAGCTGAAAATATGCTTTCAGAGTCTCTTAAGTCACTATTTGCTGTATCTGAGAATTATCCAGATCTAAAGGCGAATGAGAACTTCATTGAGTTACAAAAAGAATTAACAGATACCGAAAACAAGATTCAAGCATCACGTAGATTCTACAACACTACAGTTCGCGATCTTAATGTTGCGATAGAATCTGTACCTTCAAACATTATTGCTAATATGTTTAAGTTTACAAAAAGAGAATTTTTTGATCTATCAGATAGTCCAGAAGAGAGAGAGGTTGTGAAGGTTGATTTTGGAAAAGAAGAAGAGAAATAAAATATGGCAGCAAACCTATATACATTACAAGGAAAAAATAAAACAAAGACTTGGTTATTAATGAGTCTTTTCTTTGTTTTCATTGTGGCTTTAGGATATGCGGTCAGCTACTACTTTGGTTCTCCATATATACTCTATATATTTATAATATTTTCTATAATAACTAATATATTTAGCTACTGGTTTAGTGATAAGTTGGTACTTAAAATTTCTGGCGCGAAAGAAGCTAAGAAAGAAGAATATTATGATCTATATACATTAGTAGAGAATCTGTCTATTACTGCGGGACTTCCAATGCCTAAAGTGTCTGTGATTGAGGATTCATCTCCTAATGCTTTTGCCACAGGTCGTGATGAGAATCATGCTGCAGTTGCATTCACAACTGGATTACTAAACATATTAGATAAGCCAGAGTTAGAAGGTGTGGTTGCACATGAATTAGCTCATATTGGTAATAGGGACATACTACTACAGACGTTAGTAGTAGTTTTGGTTGGTATGGTAGTAATGATATCCGATTTCTTTTTGAGAGTGACAATATTTGGCGGAGGTAGAAATAATGATAATAAGGGAAGCGGTCCACTACTAATAGTAGGTTTGATATTCATAATACTATCTCCAATATTTGCTTCAATATTAAAATTATCAATATCAAGGAAGAGAGAATTTCTTGCTGATGCAACAGGAGCAATGCTTACAAGATATCCAGAAGGTTTAGCTAGTGCATTATTAAAAATAGAAGCGCACGCTCATGGTCTAAAGAAAGTTAATCACGCAACTGCTCATATGTATATTTCAGATCCGTATAGTAATTTAAAAGATGAGAGTGGTAAAAAGAAAAAGGCAGGATTTATGGCTAAGTTATTTAGAACTCATCCTCTTACAGAAGATAGAGTTAGGGAATTGAGAGGAGGTAAATAAAAAATCAACGATATGATCGTTGATTGTGTAAAGAGTAGATGGTGTTGCATCTGTATAGACTATCCGTTGTGAAGACAATTCTCCTATGAGTATTTCTTAGTGCACGTAGATTTACTCCCCATGATTCACATATATTATAAGTTTACGACCCAAAAGCCTTCATCCTCACTATATAACTCATACAACCTTGTCTATTTAATCAACACCACCTTTGTTTAAAATATCAAGAAAAGAGTTTGTGGCCAATATTCAATTGAGCAAAGATATAATTAGTGATAGTATTGTTACATAAATTAACTATATATTATGAAAACTAATCCAGAAAAAATTGATGAATTATTAACTAGAGGAGTTGATGAGGTTATAGATCTAAAGAATCTTAAAGATAAGTTAAGTGAAGGTAAAGAACTTCGGATAAAACTTGGAATTGATCCAACTAGCCCAAACATTCACTTAGGTAGATCTATTCCTCTTTTAAAGTTAAAAGATTTTCAAGAACTGGGACATAAAGTAGTTTTTATAATTGGAGACTTTACTGGACTTATCGGAGATACGTCAGACAAGGATAGCGAAAGACCTATGCTTACCGAAGAAGATGTAAAGAAGAATCTAGAAACATATATAGAACAAGCGGGTAAAATCATTGATATAGATAAATCTGAGATACACTATAATAGTAAGTGGCTTAGTGAACTGAAGTATATGGATATTGGAAAACAAGCAGATGCTTTTTCGCTTAATGAATTCATTTCTCGTACTAATATTGCAAAAAGACTAGAATCTGGGAAAAGGGTTTCACTTCGGGAACTACTATATCCATTGATGCAAGGATATGATTCAAAAGAGGTAGAAGCTGATGTAGAACTAGGAGGAACAGATCAAAGATTTAATATTCTAACAGGTCGTGATATACAAAGACTATATGGACAAGAGCCACAGGATGTAATTACTAATCCATTAATAGAGGGAACAGATGGAAGAAAGATGTCATCTAGTTTTGGTAATACAATTAATCTATTAGACTCTCCTAATGACATGTTTGGAAAAATTATGTCAGTTAATGATGATCTGATGATTAAATACTTCACTCTATTTACTAGAGTTCCTATGAATACAATTAACGAGTATGAAAAAGAATTAGAGGGAGATATTAATCCAAGAGACATAAAGATGAAATTAGGACATGAAGTTGTAAGGATGTACCACGGAGATGAAGATGCAGATAATGCAGTTGAATATTTTGTTAATACATTTACAAAGCATAAAACTCCAGATGAGGTTGAGGAATTTAAAACTGAAGATTATAATATTGTTTCTATATTGGTTGATTCAGGATTATGTTCATCAAAATCTGATGCAAGGAGAACTATCGAAGGAAAAGGTGTCAAAGTTAATGAGGTTGTAATTGAGGATGTATCTCAAGTTGTAGAGTCAGAATCAGTAGTTCAAAAAGGGAAGATCAATTTTATTAAGGTTATATAATTGGATTTTCATTTATTGTTGATATAATACTTATATAATAAAATAAAACATTAGATATGAAAAAAACAGTAACAATCTCAATATTAGCTACAGTTATAATTATAGGTATTATAATTTATGCAATAATTAGTGAAGCAAAAAAACCAGGAGAATATGATGAGTTTGCAACATGTGTAAATGATTCTGGAGCAACTTTCTTTGGAGCATTTTGGTGTCCTCATTGTTTAGAGCAAAAAAGAGATTTTGGTAAATCATCAAAACTACTACCATATGTAGAATGCTCAAAACCTAACAGACAAGGTCAATTACAAGTTTGTATAGATGAAAATATTGAGAGTTACCCAACTTGGGAATTTTCTGATGGAGAAAGAATTACTGGTTTAGTCCCTCTGGAGATTATTGCAGAGAAGACATCTTGCGAACTAACTAAAGGATAGTATGGAAACTTACGAAATTGTCGGAAAAGTATTTGGGATAGGTGTGTTTCTACTTCAGCTAGATTTAGTAGCTTTAATTGTTATTTACTTAGTATGGCCAAATTCTTGGGCTGCTGGCATTGCAAAAAAGTACGCATTACATTTTGTGGCTTTTTTATCAATCATGTCTATTGTTGGAAGTCTTACATATTCAGAGTTTATTAAATTTGATCCTTGTAAGTTATGTTGGGTACAGAGAATATTCCTATATCCATCAGCATTTATTACCCTTCTTGCAATATGGAGAAAGGATGTTGGTGCACTATGGTATACATTAACTCTATCTATAGTTGGAATATGTTTTTCTATCTATCATTACATGATTCAAATAGCTCCAGTATCAAAGGCGCTTCCTTGTAGTGCGACTGGAGAAGGTGGTTGTGGAGGGTTTTATGTTATAGAGATGGGATATATTACAATTCCTATGATGGCCCTTACTTTATTCTTGTTTATAATAGTATTATCAATAATAGGTATTAGAGATGATAAAAAGAGCAATTAAGATATTTATATTCCTTTTAACAATTGGGTTAATATATTTTCTTGTTGCAAGCATTGCAACAAAGGATACATATTCATCACTTAAAGAATATGATGTTGTGAATACTCAAGTACTAGGAAATGATGTGAAGTTATATGTTGCAAATACTAATAGTAAAATTGTTAAAGGTTTAAGTAAAGTTGAGAAACTAGAAGAAAATGAAGGCATGATTTTTATGTATCCAGATGAAGGGGAGAGAATATTTTGGATGAAGGACATGAATTTTCCACTGGACATTCTTTGGCTTAATTCAAAAGGTGAATTAGTCCATAAAGAAGAAAATGTTCTTCCTGAGAATTATCCTGAAACATATGGAAGTGGAATTATTGCTCAATATGTAGTGGAATTTAATGCGGGATTTATTGAAAAAAATGAGATAAATTAATTATAATTTGATATACTATATTCATGAATAAAAACAAAGCCTTCACTCTAATAGAGCTCCTGGTCGTAATCTCAATCATCGGAATTCTATCAACTATCATATTCGCTAGCCTATCTAGCGCTCGTGAAAAATCAAAAAATGCTTCAGTAAGACAATCACTTCAAAGTATTAAAAACCAAGCTGAACTAAAATATCTATCTTCTTCAAACTCATCCTATCTTGGACTATGTGAAGATGATGAAACACAAACAATGCTTACATCAATGACAGAAACTAATGGTGAAGAAACAAGTTGTGAAGTTTCTCCATCAGGAAATGCGTATGCTGTTTCTGTAGGAAAAGCAGGAACTAATTCAAATAATTCATATTGTATTGACTCAGTAGGATTTACCGGAGAAACAGGTATTCCTATATATGCTCAAGAAGATTCAGACTCTTGTATGACTACCACAGAAGAAAGCTGCTTCACTTTCTCTGGAGGTAATATTACTGGATATGACGAAGCTACTTGTGGATTAGCTGTAGCTATTCCTTCTAGTATTGGAGGGGTTGACGTTACGGGGATTAGTGCTAACTCTTTATCTCACAAAGATCTAACTTCAGTAATTATTCCTAGTAGTGTTACAACTATTGGTTCTGGTGCTTTACGTTACAATGATTTAACTTCAATAACTATCCCTAGTAGTGTTACAAGTATTAGTAATCAAGCACTGTCTTATAATGATCTTACCTCAGTAACTATTCCTAGTAGTATGACAACTATTAACCAAGGAACTTTCGTCCGTAACAATATAACGTCAGTAATAATTCCTAGTAGTGTTACAACTATTGGTTCCACTGCCTTTGCTCTGAATGATATAACCTCATTAATCATTCCTAGTAGTGTTACAACTATTGGTTCTGCTGCTTTACGTTACAATGATTTAACTTCAATAACCATTCCAGACAGTGTCACAAGTATTGGTGATTATGCTTTTTCTGGGACACCTATCACTTCTGCAAGTATTAAAAGTGGAACTTCATATCAAGCAAACTCATTCCCAGCAAGTTGTACCGAAGCTAATGGGTGTATTACAGTGAGACCTTAGTGGTATGTATAAAATTCATTCAAGAATATTTATTTTTTGATATACTGTCTATATGAAAAACAAAGCCTTCACTCTCATTGAACTCCTAGTAACAATAGCAATCATAGCCCTATTAGCATCTATAGTATTTGCTAGTTTATCTAATGCAAGAACAAAGGCAGAAGTATCTAAAGTAGTATCTGAAGGAAAGGAGATTGATAAGGCTATTGAATTGAGTAGATTGAGTACAGGGACATATCCTGTAAATATAGAAGAGAATATAAATATTAAGGATTCTATCGGAGATGAATTAGATGAGTATATAGCTTTAGATAATGTTGGTGATATTTCTAATAGGGTAACAGGTACATCTCCTGATCAAACTATCTCTTATATGTCTGATGGTCAATATGCAACTAATACTTACTCATATTTTAGATGTGGAGAAGGAGAGGTTGGTACAAGTAGAATGCCAGATGAGTATGTTACATACTTTGAAGCTTTTGAAGATGAAGTTCCATATGGAGAAAATATTGATTTATTGTATCAAAATTTTCGTCCTCCTGGGCAGACTGTATTTTTTATGGCCTATCAATGGTTTAAAACAGAAGGGCAGCAATTTAGTAGCCCTAATGAATTAAATTTAGTAGACGGATGGATGGATGTAAGTGAAAATTATTTGACATCAAATGGACATAAGGTAAAAATAGTTTATTGTATAAAAAATTAAAAACCTCTTGCAAAAACAATAATATTGCCTTGATAAATATTATGTGGTAATATTTAAAACAGTTATATTAAGTAATCGCTATTTAATTTATTAAATAGAGGAAAGTCCGAACACTCACATATTTATATGTAGCAAGTAGTGGGTAATACCCATCCTCAGGATCATTATTGATGTTGAGCGAGGTGCGAGCAGAGACGTCTATGATTGAAAAAGATTAGATATCCTTCGGGATAAGTTTCTATGGAAACATAGAAAGTGAAACGGCTAAATCCTTACTTGAGTGCAAGATCGTGTCCAGTTTACTGGAAGAATCGCTATAGGTAATTGGTAACAATTATCACAGATAAATGATTACTAAGAATATATTAAATCCAATATATTCTACAGAATTCGGCTTATTATATGGCTATGGTAAATATAGAAAAACTCTACTTAGGTAGGGTTTTTCTTTTACCTTTTATATCTTTATTTTTTCGGTTACAATCATAAATATGGTAAAAAGAATTACTAACTTTTTAGGGAAAGAAATATCTAGTTTGCACCAAGCGGCTTATGTCTTAGCTTTTTTTACCTTGTTTGCTCAAGTGCTAGGATTTTTTAGAGGAAGGCTTCTCTCTGGAGAGTTTGGAGCAAGTTTGGAGTTGGATGTATACTTTGCATCATTTCGTATTCCAGACATGATGTTTATTATAGTTACTGCAATTGTTTCTGTTGGAATTTTAGTTCCTTATATAATAAGTGTCGGAGAAAGAAGTAGTAAGGATTCTAAGGACTTGGTAAGTTCAATATTTACACTTTTCCTTATTAGCTCATCTATACTGTTAACTATTTTAATTGTATTCATGCCTAATATTCTAGGATTATTCTTTCCTAAATTTATAGCCTCAGAATTTTCTTCAGAATTTATAGCAATGTCTAGAATTATGTGTATATCACCATTTATTCTAGGGCTCTCTAGTTTTGTTGGAAGTATAATACAAACGAAAAGAAAGTTTATGATATATGCTCTGTCACCTGTATTTTATAATCTAGGATCTCTTAGTGGTATTTTGTATCTATATCCAAAATTTGGACTTATAGGATTATCACTAGGAGTAATAGTAGGGTCACTTTTGCATCTTTTTATCTTACTGCCATCATTTCTTAAATCTAATTTAGTTCCTAAGATTAAATTTAATTTTTATTCTAAGGATATGAGAGAAATATTAAAAAATTCAATTCCAAGGATGGTTACAGGAATATCAGGTCAAATTAATATCTCTGTTATTATTGCTATTGCAGGTTTAATGTCCGCAGGAGCAGTATCAGTTTTTTCTTTATCTTATGCATTACAAGGAGTTACAATCTCTTTGATAGGAACAAGTTATTCTCTTGCTGCATTTCCTGCAATGTCATCTTTTTTTTCTAAAGGGAACCTTGATAAGATGCTAGATCATTTTGTTACTGCTGCAAGACATATAATATTCTGGACTATTCCAATTTCTGTACTATTTATAGTTTTAAGAGCCCAAATTGTTAGAACAATATTTGGTACTGGTAGTTTTAGTTGGGAAGACACTAGACTTGTTGCAGCATCACTTGCCATCTTTAGTATCAGCATGCTTTCTCAAGGATTAAATTCATTGTTTATAAGAGGTTTTTATTCTATGAATAAGACACGAAAGCCTTTAGTAGTAAGTTTAATTTCAACAGCTACAGTTCCTTTATTTGCTCTTATTTATTTTTACATATTTAATAATTCTATTATAGATTTAGGAATTTTAGATAGTGTTATTAGAAATGAAGGTTCTAGCAATTCTAATATTTTAATACTTCCTCTGGCATTAATTTCTTCAATTATGTTAGCTACAATATTTTTCTATAAATCATTTACTAAAGAAGTGGGTAATATTTTCCCAAGAATAAAAAACATCTTAATTCAAACATCAGTAGCTTCTCTTCTTATGGGAATTGTAATATACAACATGCTTGGAATATTTGAATTCATGACTCTGACGGATACTGCTCTGGGAATATTCCTACAAGGTCTATTCTCTGGATTAATAGGAATAGTATCTTGGATATTAATTCTTGTAATTCTTGGAAATAGGGAAATTAAAGCTGTTTGGAAAACACTACACTCAAAAATATGGAAGAGTAAGCCATTAGTTGAAGTCGATAATACTATGGAATAAGGGTTTTAAAAGAAATTAATTCTGATACACTACAGCTACATGAATAATCTAGATAAAATAAGAAACTTCACCATAATCGCTCATATTGATCATGGTAAATCAACTCTTGCAGATAGAATGTTGGAAACAACAAAGACAATATCAAGTCGTGAAATGCACGATCAGATTCTTGATGATATGGAATTAGAGAAGGAAAGAGGTATCACTATAAAGATGAGGCCAGTTAGAATGAACTATGAAGGGTACATTCTAAACCTTATCGATACTCCAGGTCATGTTGATTTCTATTACGAGGTTTCTCGAGCACTTAAAGCTGTTGAAGGTACAATTCTTTTAGTTGATGCAACACAAGGTGTTCAAGCTCAAACAATTACAACTCTAGAAATGGCAAAAAAAGAAGGACTACCTATAATTCCTGTAATATCAAAAGTAGATTCTCCGCTCGCTAGAATTGATGAGATTAAAGAGGAGGTTGCACTTCTGCTAGATTGTGATTTGGATGATATATTAGAGGCCTCAGGAAAAACTGGTCAAGGAGTTCCTGATGTTTTACAGGAAATTATTTCTAAAATACCAGCACCTGTTACTACATATGAAAATCCCAAAGATTTCAGAGCTATGGTTTTCGATTTCCAGTATTCTAATCACACAGGAGTTATTGTCTTTGTTAGAGTTCTAGACGGGGAAGTTAAAAGACAGGATCAGTTATTGTTCAAAGCTGCCAATGAAAAGTTTATAAATATTGACGTAGGTATTTTTAGTCCAAAAGCAACGCCGGTAGAAACTTTAAAGGCTGGAGAGATTGGATATATTGTCACTGGAATTAAAAGACCTGGTGTAGCTTCGGTTGGAGATACAATCGTTCATTTTTCAAAGAAAGACTTGCCAGCTCTTGGAGGATATGCAAAACCTGATCCTGTTGTATGGGCCAGTGTTTTCCCAGAAAGTCAGGATGACTTTGATGTTCTAAGAGGTGCTCTTGAAAGACTTAGACTTTCTGACTCATCTTTTTCGCATGAAGAAGAATCATCATATGATCTAGGTAGAGGGTTTCGTGTAGGGTTTCTAGGGATGCTTCATTTAGAGATAATTACAGAGAGATTAAGAAGAGAATTTAATCTTGAATTAGTTGTCACTCTTCCAAGTATTACATATGAAGTTACTACTAAAAATTCAGAACCAAAGATGGTTTATTCACCTGCCTTTTTTCCAGATCATGGTGAGATAACACTTGTTAGAGAGCCTTGGGTAAAAGTTAATTTGATAACTCCTTCGCAATATTTAGGAATTCTTTCTCAGATACTATTTAATCATGAGGCCATAACGGGGGATACTTTTAATATTGGAGATGGTAGAAGTTCTATTGTAGCCGAAATGCCTCTTCGAGAGCTGATGAGAAACTTTTTTGATGAAATTAAAAGTGCAACATCAGGATATTCATCAATCTCATATGAGATGCTAGATTTTAGAGACGCTAATGTTACAAAATTAGATGTTTATGTTGCAGAAAAACCAGTTCCTGCTTTTACTAGAATTGTAGCAAAAGCAAGATTAGACGATGAAGCAAAAACTACAGTAGAGAAATTATACAAAATACTTCCAAGACAAATGTTTGTTACAAAAATACAGGCAAAAGCAAATGGTAAAATATTATCTTCAAAAACCTTATCTGCACTAAAGAAGAATGTGACTGCTCATTTGTATGGAGGAGATATCACAAGAAAGATGAAACTTAGAGAAAAACAAAAGAAAGGAAAGAAAAAAATGAAGGAACAAGGAAAAGTAAATATTTCTCATGATGTTTTCTTGAAGATGATGAAGAGTGAGTAGTATGTTAAAATAACTATAATTATTTAATAATTATAGTTATGGAGGAGGTTACAATTTCAACAATAAAAGAGGCAGTTTCAACAAAGAAAGAATTAGAAAACCTAATGAAGACTCTTACTGTTCCTGGGTATCCTGTTGATGAAATACAGATAAATAAAATAAAATCCATGATTGTTAATCTGGATAATATAATTAAGGGAGGAATTAAGTAGCTCTATTAATTAATAGAATAATCCTGGCATATATGCCAATATCATACTTAGACCTATTATGATTGCAAACACTGCAAAAACTCTTCTAACAATTTTTTTATTTCTTTGATTTAGTAACATAATGTTATACTAGCATATATTTATGAAACGATTAAGTAGGGATAAAAAAATAGCATTCTTATCTTCAAAACCATTTATTATATTGGAGATAATTTTTATCGTATTAATATTTAGAGGTGTTTGGGGTGTTTATGATAAATATAAAAGAGCAGAAGAAACAAGAGATAATACTCAGGCTGAATTTGAAAAAGTTAATGATAGATATTTAAAGCTAGAGAAAAGAGTTGAATACCTAGGAACAGACTTTGCACAAGAAGAGGCTCTAAGAGAAAGGTTCAACGTACTCAAAGAAGGAGAAGAGGTGATTAGAATGGTTAATAAGGAAACCGAAATAGAGGAGGATATTGTTGAAGAAGAAAAAGGTTTTTGGAAAAATATTTTCGGATTATAATTAAACAATAAGTGACTATTGGAATATTATGTTTACTTGTTATAATGTAAAGTATTATTAACTTAATGTAAGAAAATGAAAGATATCACAATATATTCAACACCATCATGTACATTCTGTAATATGGCAAAAGACTTCTTTAAAGAGAATGACATTGCATACACAGAATATAACGTTGCTGATGATGCAGAAAAAAGAGAAGAGATGGTAGAGAAGTCAGGACAAATGGGAGTTCCTGTTATCTTCATTGGAGAAGATATGTTAATTGGATTTGAAGAAGGAAAAGTTAAAGAAATGCTAGGAATGTAATTTTTAAAAAACACCCCGAAAGAGGTGTTTTTGTTTTATTTCAAATATGCTAATCTATTCCTACTGCCCCTGTAGTTAAATGGATATAACAAGTCCCTCCTAAGGACTAGTTGCAGGTTCGATTCCTGCCGGGAGCACAAATTGTGATATAATATTTCAATGGAACAAGAGACATTATATGAAATGGTAGAAGAGAACAATAAGATGCTTAAAAAGCTTTTGAAAAAGGGCAGATGGGCATCAATCTTTAAGTCAATAAAATATATTTTTATTTTTATCCTAATTTTAGGAACTTGGTACTATACAAAACCATTCGTAGATCAAGCTAAAGTATTCTATGGAAAAATTAATGATACTACAGAATCTATAAATGAATTAAAATTAAAAGCAGACAGTGCATTTAATTTAGGTAGTATATTTGGAAATTAGTAGAAAAAATATTTAATCTATGATATTATCTTTTAGTCTCTAGGAGATATGTCAGGGTAGCTCAGTTGGTAGAGCATTCGATTGAAGCTCGAAGGGTCGGAGGTTCAAGTCCTCTCCCTGACACCATAATAAAAGACCACATTTTATATTTGTGGTCTTTTATTTTTTCTCCCTACACAATACTTTATCTCTATAATATAATCATAATATATAAACTTAATACGAAATTTATGGATAAATTAATAATTCATGGAGGAAGTAAGATTAAAGGAGCAATTAATATTTCCGGCTCTAAAAATGCATCCTTGCCAATATTGGCGGCAACACTATTAACTGGGGAAACTTGCGTAATACGTAACGTTCCAGACGTATCTGATACAAACTATATGATTCAGATATTGTCAGCACTAGGAGCCGAAGTAGAGCGTTCTAGCGGTGTTGTAAGGATAACTGCAGCTAATATTGGGCACGATGCTCCATATGAAATAGTTAATAAGATGAGAGCCTCTATTTGTGTTATGGGACCTCTTGTTTCAAGGCTTGGGAAAGCAACAGTTTCACTTCCGGGAGGATGTGTTATCGGAGACAGACCAGTTGACCTACACTTAAAAGGGTTACAGGCAATTGGAGCTAATATTGATATGGAAGGAGGGAATATGAACATAACTTCTGGAGACGGATTAGTTGGTAGTGAAGTAAATTTGAGAGGGAAGAATGGCCCCACTGTACTAGGTACTGACAATTTAATGATGGCAGCAGTTCTTGCAAAAGGAACAACTATAATAGAGTCAGCTGCATGTGAACCGGAGGTAGTGGACCTTGCAGATTTTCTTAATAGCATGGGAGCTAAGATTACAGGAGCTGGAACTACAAGAATTACAATTGAAGGAGTGGATAAATTAGGAGGAACTGATTTCACTGTAATCCCAGACAGAATAGAAGCTGGGACATTTATGGTGGCTGCAGCAATGTGTGGCGATGGAGTTACTCTTAATAGGGTAGTAAAAGAACATCTAGAGCCTGTAACTGAAAAATTAATTGAATCTGGGCACGATGTGAAATTTAATGAGGAAGGTAATTCTGTAACTGTTAATATTGGAGAGAATCCTAAGGGAGGAAATATTATTACTGCACCATATCCTGGATTTCCAACTGATATGCAGGCACAATTTACTGCTCTATTTTCAATAACACCAGGAATATCAGTTGTAGAAGATACAATATTCCCACAGAGATTTATGCACTGTGCAGAGATGTCTAGAATGGGGGCAGATATTAATATAGATGACGGGAAGGCTGTGATAGAAGGGGTGGATAATTTATCTGGAGCTCCAGTAATGGCATCTGACCTTCGTGCCTCAGCAGCATTGGTCCTTGTTGGACTTTGTGCAGAAGGAGACACTGAAATTAATCGTCTATATCATATAGATCGTGGGTATGAGAATATAGATGAGAAATTATTATCATTAGGTGCTAAGGTAGAGAGAATTAGTGAATAAATAAAATAAATATGAGTATACTTAAAAAAATAGTAGATTGGAATAATGAAAGAGGACTAATAGAAAGAGGATTTAATCATAAAAATGAAATATCTTTTATAATAGAAGAATTATTAGAAAGTACTGGAAAATATGATTCTATTACAGCAAGAGAAGAGTCAATAAGAATTGCAGAAACTATTACTAATAATGAAGATGTTAACAAAGAGGAGATTGTCGATGCTTTTGCAGATATTATAGTTTTTGCTACTGGTGCAATAGCAAAGGTTGGATATGACCCAGACAAAGTAATGAATGAGGTTTTTAAAGAGATTGATTCAAGAAAAGGAAAGATGATTGATGGAAAATTTGTAAAAGATTTGGATGTAGAAATGTATAAATCAGATTTCTCTATTTGTAAGAAATAATAAAAACCACTCGTAAGAGTGGTTTTTTCTTTATTTCCCCCCAATCCTCAATTTTGTTTTCTTCATCTTATCAATTTTAGGTAATGTGATTGTAAGTAGTCCATGTTCAGAATCAGCTTTTGCTTCTTCTACATCTATCTCAGCTGGTAGATCAATTGATCTTGATAGTTCACCCCAGAAAATTTCTTTATGTCTATATGTGGATTCTGAGTAGTTAGATCTACTTCTTCTTTCTGCACTTAGTACAACTTGTTCTCTACTTATCTCAATATTTACACTATCGGGGGATATTCCTGCAATTTCTGTTTGTATAATTATGTCACATTCAGTTTCTAATATATCAACTAGGAAGTCCATAGAACTTTCATTAAATGTTTCGTCTTCAGTTTCAGAGATTCTCTCAGAAAGAGTTTGATTAGCCTCAAATTCATCCTCATCATCAAAAATATCATTGTCTAAATCTTCGACACTTACGCTTCCTGTTAATTTTTCAAATATTGAGAATCTTTTTTTCATAATTACATTTTATTAAGATGAACTTTTTTAATTTTCTCGAAAAGGATAAACAAAATGAGGGAGCCTGTCCATATTCCTACGAGGCTTAAAATCATTGTCTTTTCGTTACTTACTATTATAAATAAATTAAAGAGAGCATGCAAACATGTTGAGACTAATAACCCTGTAAAAAAGTGAAATTGTTTAACCTTTTTATATTTAAAGAAAGAGGTTGCAATGAAATATCCAAGGACAGCAGAGCTTGCAACATGAACTAATGTTGCTCCTATAAAGCGCATATTACCAGTTAATATTGCTGTTGTTGTGTCTCCTTCAAGTAGGGGAGATATTATATATAAAGTATTTTCAATAGCTGCAAAACCAAGTGCTGCTGAAATCATATATACCATTACATCAATAGCCTCATCTCCATCTCTTGTAGAGATACCTGCAAAGTTAGCAGCAAGGTACTTGAATAACTCCTCTACTATCGCCCATAGAAATAATGCGCCAAAACCAATTAGTAAAGATGATCCTACTAAGGATTCAATACTGTTACCATCTATAAGTTGTTTACTAAATAGTAATTGTATAGATAGTACTACTGGTACAGCCAATGCACCAAGTGCAAATGCACCGAATATTCTTCTAGAAGGCTCTGGATTTTTTGAATCCTCTTGTGTCCAGAACATAAGCCAAATTACAGCAGGGAGTAATCCTCCTCCAATTGCAAATACTAGTGTTTGTGATATTGGAAGCATATAATTATTTATTTAATGGCCATTTAGAAACCATCAATATTTCAGATTCCTTGTTTGGAAGATTCTGCCATATTGTTTCTGTGATAAAAGGCATGAACGGATGTAACATTTTTAATGATGTTGTAAGTATCTTATATAGAGTATATGAGGAAGATGCTTTATCTTCATCAGAACTTTCTTTACTGTTTAATATCTCCTTATTTTCCTCTATTATTATATCTGCAAAATTATGCCAGAAATAGTGATATAGTTTTTCACCTGCAATATAGAATCTATATTCTTCAATATCTTTTGTTACATCTTCAACAATTTCATTAAGATCTCTTATCTCTTTTTGGTTTTGATCTGTAAGAGCTGGAATGTTGTTCTCGTTAAAGTATTCTTGATTAGCATTTTCTAATACAAATCTACTTGCATTCCATATCTTGTTCGAGAATTTTCTGTAAGCTCTAATTTTTTCTTCAGATACTTTAATATCACTACCTGGTCCATTACCAATTATTAGGGATAGTCTTAATGCATCGGCCCCAAACTTCTCTGATATGTCTAATGGATCAATTGCATCCCCAGATGATTTGCTCATTTTCTTACCTTGCTTGTTTTGAACCATTCCATGAAGGTAAACTGTATCAAAAGGAATTTCTCCTAGAAGATATGTGGACATAAGTATCATTCTCATCACCCAGAAAGGTAAGATATCATGACCAGTTTCTAAAACGTTAGTTGGGTGGAACCTCTTCATGTCAGATGTTTCTTCTGGCCATCCTAATGTTGAGAAAGTCCAAAGACCTGATGAAAACCATGTGTCTAATGTGTCCTCATCTTGAGTCCATCCTTCTCCTTCTGGCGCTTCAGTTCCTGTGTATATTTCATCTCCCTTATACCAAACTGGTATTTGGTGACCGTACCAAATTTGTCTTGAAATACACCAGTCACGAAGGTTATTAACCCAATGAAGATATACTTTCTCATATCTATCTGGAATTATATCTACTTGTTTCTCTTCCACGGCGGCCAACATTAATTTTTGTAATGTTGTTTTTGAACCTGACTCAATTCCTTTTATGTTTGAATGAGGAATTGTGAATTCTTTTGTTACAGAAATCCACCATTGTAATTTTGGTAATGGTTCAATTACTCCTCCTGTTCTTTCTGCTTTTGAAAGATTTTGTTTTACATCTTCTTTTTCAATGATTAGATCATTTTCTTCTAACCACTCTACTACCTTAGTTCTTGCGTCACTTGTTCTTAGTCCTTCAAGAAGTGGTCCTGCTTTTCCATTCATTTTTGCATACTCATTAATAACTTGTATTAATGGCAGGTCGTGTCTTGTACCTATGTCATAATCAATTTGTGAGTGAGCTGGAGTAACACCAACAGCACCAGTACCAAATTCTGGGTCAACTGCCTTATCGGCTATAATCTTAATTGATAAATCTACTTCACAAAAAGTCACATCGAATGTTTGTCCAATATATTCCTGGTATCTTTCGTCCTCTGGATTAACTGCAACAGCAACATCTCCCACTTTTGTTTCAGGACGAGTTGTAGCGATTGGAATAGGGAAGTCTTTTGAATATTTAAATGTGTACATAACCGCTTCAACTTCTTCATGATCAACTTCCTCATCAGATATTGTAGTTTGACCTTTGGGGTCCCAATTCACAACTCTATCTTTTTGATAAATTAAACCATCGTCATACATTTTCTTGAAAGTTGTTTTAACTGCTTTTTCTCTTGATTCATCAAGAGTAAACGCATAACGTGACCAGTCTAGTGATGATCCCATTTTTCTTAATTGGTTAAGGATTGTGCTCTGACTATCTTTTACAAAAGTATCAACTTTGTTCAAAAATTCCTCTCTTCCGAGGTCATGCTTTCTTATTTTTTCTTTTGATAGAATCTTCTCTACTTTAGATTGAGTTGCAATACCTGCATGATCTGTTCCTGGTATCCATAGTGTTTGATCACCCTTCATTCTGTGATATCGAACAAGAGTGTCTTCTATAGCAAGCATAGCAGAGTGTCCAACATGCAAAGTTCCTGTAACATTCGGTGGAGGTAGAACTATTGAGAAGGGTTTTGCTTCAGGATCTGTAAATCCTTTTTCAATACAAACATCAGGATTAAAAAGTCCTGATTCTTCCCACATCTTATATATTATATCTTCATGTTGTGATCCGTCATATGGACTTTTGAAAATCTCTGGTATCTCATTTTTGTTTATCATATTATTTTTAGTTTATCAGAAAACAGGCTATAACTAAAGGTATATTTAAGAGTCTACTCTCCAATTACCATTAGCCTTTATTTCCATGTTGATTTCAGGTTTTTTTCTTAAACTTTTTAAATATCCAGCTGCGCCAATCATAATTGCATTATCGGTACTTAGGTCTTTTTCTGGTAAATGTATATCAATACCTCTTTCATTACATATTTTTTTTAGAGACTCTCTAATGTTTTTATTTGCAATAACCCCACCTCCGACAATTAATGATTTGGCGTCAATTAAATCAATAGCAGACTGTGTTTTTTTTGTAATAACCTCCACAACAGCTTCTTCAAAAGAATATGCTATTTGATCTTTTGTATCTTCGTCCATCTCACCAAGACTCTGAACTTTATACAAAACAGATGTTTTGATTCCAGAAAAAGAAAAATCAAGATCTTTTGAGTGAATCATCGGTCGAGGAAAATCAAACAGGGGAGTTTCTCCCTTTTCTCTTAATTTAGCAGCTCGTATTGAGACCTCTGGTCCTCCAGGGTATGAAATGTCTAGCATTCTAGCTACTTTGTCATATGCTTCACCAATAGCATCATCTTTTGTTTTTCCTAATATTTCATAATCACCCCATTTGTTAATTTTAATTAACTCTGTATGACCTCCTGATATTAAAAGGGAAATAGATGGAAATTGTATATCAGTATTTTCACTTAAAAGAACAGAAGCAATATGGCCTTCCATGTGATTCACTGGTAACACTGGAATGTTCCACATTAATGATAATGCTCTAGCAGCATTAATTCCTACCCATAAAGCCGGCTCTAGTCCGGGCCCTGAAGTGACAGCTATCATATCTATATCTGGTTTTTCGTGAGTTTCTACGTAGTTGATTAGTTTCTCAGACATTACTTCTTCTCTTTCTAGAAGTTTAATAACCTCATCTTTAATTTCTATCTCTAGAATATTATCTTTTTCCTTTAATCTTTCAAATACCTCATTTAGTAAATGAGGAAAATTATTCGCATGTTCTCTCTTTGCCAGGTTTGGGAAAACACCACCAAATTCTTTATGGAGTTCAATTTGAGAGTTTAAAGATGATGACAGAATTTTAAATACTGGAGTATTTTCTCCACTAGCTTTTAATATTGCCAAAGCCGTTTCATCACAACTTGTTTCTATAGATAATATTTTCATTAATATTGATATTACTATTATTTAATGGTATATACAAGATATATGAACATTAAAATTAAAGATAAGAAAGAGCTGATTGCGATCCTGAAAGATAATGGAATAGATTTTTCTAAATGGGGAACAGGTGAAGCTAAAACAATTGATAACCTTTGGAATGAAATTTCCAATGGAGAAACTGTTATTGAAGATGATTTTCGAAAACAAGGATTAATTAGAAATATAAAAGTTGTAGCAGCAGATGTATATTCTCGAAATAGAACATATATTCTTGAGGAGTATAAACAAGTATTTTCAGATGGAAGAAAAAGAAAAAGAAATCTAAGTACTTCTGTATCTGAAAAAATGTTTACTTATGAATATGGAATGCTTGAAGAAGCACTGAAAAGAATGCTTAAGGAAGAATTAGGCATATCAATTAAGGATAATTATAAATATAAGCTTAATATGGCTTATCCAAAAACAAACGAATCTGAATCATACCCTGGACTGGATTCTGCTAAATACTTATATGTATTTGATGTAGATCTTGAGGAGTATGAAGAAGAATATACTGAAGTTCAAAAAGATAAAACTACGTACTTTAGATGGAGATCTGTTTAAAATAAAGTGCCGGCATTTAGCCGGCGCTTTTATTCTTTACTAAAGATGCTTATTGTTATATTATTTCTATAATGAAGAAAAAAGTTATTCGAATTCTAGCTCTGATTACAATTTGGTTCCATATAGTATGGACATCTTTTCTTGTTATTGGAATTGTTATTGCTAGTAGATATGAGACTTATGAAAAAATTAATTTCGCAATGATACTTATTACTGTTGGAGGTTGGATGATATTTAGATCATGTCCTGTCACTATTTTTGAAAACTATTTACATGGTAAATATGATAAGAGCAAGATGTATGAGGGGTCGTGTATCCAGCAATACTTAAGAAGAGTTAATATTCATCTAGAACATCAGACTATTACTATACTTCTAGTTAGTATATTGGCTATATCTTTCTTTCTAACTATTAGATAAAGAAAAAAGTACCACAGTGTTTGTGGTACTTTTGCTATGAATCATATCCTGGATCCATTTCTCTTACGAGGTCGTAAGTTCCAAAATACAATTCGGGATGTGATAACTCATCATTAGTTAAATCATCTACAATTTCGATCTTTATCTGATCAATAAGATAAAAGAAAAATTCAATCATCATAAACTTTTCCTCTTTTTCATTTACAGAAAATTCAGAAATTTTTGGGATTACAATTTTGAACAAAAATCTTTCTGTAGGAGTACTTTCTTCTCCAATGTATCGTCCAAGTCCCATGTGCATATTTTTCAATATTAGAGTAGTTAATATTTCAAATACTTTCATACCTGAATTATTATCTCTAAGTTTTTCATACTCATTGTAAAGATCTAATATTAAACCTTCTCTTTGGAATATTCTCTTTTGTTGGGCATTCATAGTTTCTTGTGGTTATTCTAAAATAATACTACGCCTTAGTGATATCTATGTCAATATATGTTAATCTATATTTATTATAATAATCAAATAAAATTATGCCATTTTTAATTTTTCTAGTCATAGTATTGTTTCTTGTGATGATTAAGCAGATTAATCAATACGAAAGAGGTGTAATTTTTACCTTAGGTAAAATATCAAAATCTAAGAATCCAGGCTGGAGATTAATAGTTCCTGTTTTTCAAAGATTGGTAAAAGTAGATATTAGAACTAAGACTGTAGATGTTCCAAATCAAGAAGTAATCACCAGAGATAATATTCCAGTACATATTAATGCTGTCGTATATTACAAGATTATTGATCCTATTAAATCTATTCTAGAAGTAGAAGATTTTAGTAATGCCGTATCTCAATTAGCACAAACAACAATGAGAAATGCAGTAGGAGAAAGGACTCTTGATGAATTACTTCAAAAAAGAAATGAGATAGCAGATTATATTAAGACTGATTTGGATAAGAAGACTGACCCATGGGGAATTGATGTAGAAATGCTTGAGCTTAAGGATGTGATAATTCCAGATGATTTAAAGAGGACTATTTCAAAAGAAGCAGAGGCTGAAAGAGAAAAAAGAGCTGTTATTATTAAAGCACTAGGAGATAGAGAAGCAGCTGATAACTTAGCCGCAGCAGCTGAAACATTAAACAAAACTCCAGGAGCCATGCATCTTCGAACTCTACAGGCTGTTAACGATTTATCATCTGACCAATCAAATACAACAATATGGATGCTACCAGTAGAGGTATTAGAAGCTATTAAAGGTTTTAGTGAGACCATGAAGAAGTAAAAATTCATTGTCAAAAACCACTTTTAAAAGTGGTTTTTGACTTTTATTTTTTTCCTGTTAATATACCCCGGAAATGAAGTACATAATATTAAAAATACTTGTCGTGTTTTGCTTTAGTGTCTGCTTGTTAGATGCTAGAGTAGAAAAAGTTTTTGCTCGTGCAACTAAATATCATAAAACTGATAAAAATTGCGATCCTGAGACGAAAAAAGGATTAACCTCAACCAAGATAAAACTTAAGGATAGTTGTAAAAAAACTATTGGAATGGTAGCAGTTAATCCTGAAATTATACCTTATGGATCTCTTGTGTATTCTCCGGATACAGATAGATTTTTCATTGCTTGTGATGTTGGAGGAGCTGTTTTTAATCGAACGGCTGCAAAAAAATTATCACAGAAAAAAGGTCTTGGTCCAAAATATCAAGAAGCTATTGTGTTAGATTTCTATGGAGATGAAGAAATTCTTGATAATCATTTTGGTAATTTCTATATTATCAAACATGAAGGTTCAGATTTTCATAAGCTATATAAGTCTAGTCAAGATAAAAGACTTGATCCTAGTTTTTGGATAAAACAAATATCAACCCTAAAAACAAATAGTTCATTAGAAGAGATAAAAGAATCTCTAGAAGATGTAACTTAGGTACATACATCGTCCCATACTTACTAAGTGTTAAGTGTGGGGCGATTTTTATTTGACAAAATATTTAAAATGTTATTTACAAATAGTACTACGAAGTCGGTAAGTGAAAAAGATTTTTGCTTAATGAGAAATGCGATCATTACCTTAAGGGTTCTACTCAGTATCAATATGAAAATAGTAGTTACAAACAAGAATTGGAAATATCCTGGTTTTGACTGCCATTCAGTTGCTAGATTCATGTCTATAATTATGACTAATTGTAGATTGATAGATGGTTACATAATTGGTCTAAAGAAAGAAGGGGATAAATATGTGCCAGTTACTACAAACCATTCTTGGATTACTACTCCTGATAATGCAATTATTGATCCTTATCCTATGGGTGTTATTTCTACAGGATCTGTGATTCTTATGCCAAGTAATGAAAACATATACAATGTTCATGGATCTAATCTTTATGTACCTGATCCAGTTGCCTCAAGATCAAGATTTAGTGAATCAGATAGTTGGAAGAATGCTTTTTCCTATAAAAGGACTATAAAAAAATATTCTGATGATACTATGATCAAGCAAGCAACATCTGGTTTGGCACTTATATAATCAATCACACTCTACTAGAAATAGTAGAGTGTTTTTATTTAAAGATAAAAAATCCCGTATCTTGTTTTATAAGATACGGGATTTTTAGTACTGTAGTGTTCAATCTTCGAGTTTCTTAATAATATATAGATTTAAGGACGTGGTACTAGATGTAGATATCTTGGATAAATTATTTTTTCTTTCCCCACCAATAATACATCAGGGGTATCATTACTAAAGTAAGTATAACTGCAAACATGAGTCCTGAAATAATAGCAAGTGCTAATGGTCTCCAAACTGGAGAGGTGAATAGGAGAGGTAGCATCCCCATTGCAGTAGTCGCTGTTGTTAATAAAATAGGCCTTAGTCTTGAAGATGCTCCCTTAATAACAAGTTCTAGATGATCTAGTTCTTCATCATCTTCTTTCTGAAGTCCTCCAAGTACATCAATTAGAATAATTGAATTATTAACTACAATACCTACTAAGGCTACAAAACCAATCATTGAAGTAAAAGATAGTGTTTGATTGAATATAAATAATCCAAGTAGTACACCTACTAATCCAAACGGTATTACGCTAACTATAAATAACATTTTTCTTATAGAATTAAATTCATATACAAGTACTCCTATAACGAGCATAATTCCAACAAGTAATGCAATTAGTAATTGTATTCCAGATTCTGCACTTTCTTCTACATCTCCTCCAAATGACCATGTAACGCCATCTGGAATTTCATAATTACTTATTTGTTCTCTAAGATTCCCTGATACATCTGAAAGTATTACTCCAGTTTCTAGTGCACTAGAAACACTCACTATTCTATCTCCATCCTCATGGTCTATAACAGGAGTATTACCTCTAATAGATTCTGTAATGAACACTCCAAGTGGAACATTCCCAGAATTGGTCATTATTGGAAGAGATCGTATTTGATCGATAGATACATAATTAGTTGTGTCAGAAGAAGTATAATTATCATTGATAGCAGTAATGACATTTACTCTAATATCATCTCCTTGTCTTTTGATTGTGGTAGCTTCTGAGCCAAAAATCGATGATCTAATAAAGCTAGCTACACTAACAGGTTCAAGTCCTGACTCTATTATTTTCTCTCTATCTAGAGTAAGAACTATTCCTAATACATTTTCTGAGACACTAGATTTAACATCTGTTGTTCCAGGAATACCTCTCAACATTCTTTCAAAGTCTAAACTAGTAGATACTACATCTTCATAATTATCACCACTTAATTTTAAATTAACCGGAGCATCAGATGATGGTCCATTAGCAGGAGGGGATACGGATATGCTTGCATTAGTTTCATATATAAGTAAATAATCTCTTAGTGACTGTAGTGTATTATCACCTTCTTTTTTCTCTTTTAAAATAACAGTAATACTCGCTGTATTAGAATTAATTTGAGATACAAAAGATTCTATATTATTAGCATTTCTAAGGTATTCTTCTACTCCTTGCAGTTCTTGATCAGTCTCTTGTAAGAGAGAGCTTTTTGGTAACTCTAATCTAATAGTTAATTGATCAAACTGATCAGATGGGAAGAATTCAGATTTTATTAATCCTGTGAAAACAAGAGATATAGATACTATGAATAATAGAACTAAATATCTCATAAGTCTCTTACCCATTTTTTTATGTACTAATAATTTTCGTAGACTATTACCATACCAAGTACTAAATTTATTTATCTTTTCTTCTCTCCAAGATGATAATTTATCAGAAAACTTCATATGAAATTTTGAACCAAATTTAACAGTGCTCAATAGAGGAACAAATATTAATGCAACAATTAAAGATGATATTAGTACAAATATAATTGTGATAGGGATAGATTTTATAAATTGACCTGTTATTCCTGATAGGAAAATAAGTGGGAAAAATACCACAATAGTCGTAGCTGTACCTGCTATCACCGGTCCTGCAAATTCCTTCAAAGTTGCCCTAATGGCATTTTTTGGACTTAGACCTTTTTCTCTATTATTGGTAATACCTTCTATTATCACGATAGAAGCATCTACTAAAAGACCAATAGAAAGAATTAAGGCAAATAGGGAAATAAAGTTGATTGTATAGCCTGTAAAATTAAGGGCCATAAAGGTAAGAAGGAATGACAGAGGAACGGCGACTCCTGCAACAAGAGATTCTCTAATACCCAGTCCAATAGACATAATAACTACAACTAATAGTATAGTTTGCAGGGCTGATCTAGAAAGACTCTTTATATCAGTAGATATATTTTCTCCAGCATCTATAAGAATCACAAATTCTGCATTAGGTAAGTCTTTTTTTATTTCTTCTAAGCTCTCATTAAGACTAGTCGTTACTTTTGTTATGTCAGCACCTACCTGCTTATTAACTGAGAAAGTAATAGCTTGTTGAGGCCTATTTCCATTAACACTTAGTCTTGATAGTGAGGTGTATTCAGCCAAGCCATCCTCTATTATAGCTACATCCTTTACATATATAAATTGCCCTCCCTCTCTTGATCCTAATATTATATTTCTAATATCATCAGTGTCTACAAGTGCATTATCAACTGTTATATTGTATTCTACACCGTTTTGAATAATAGAGCCTGCAGGAAAAGAGAAATCAGATTGATCTATTTTTTGAGACACCGTATTCGGAGATATTCCAAATTGACTAAGTTTATTTTTGTCTAATATCACCTTAATCTCCCTGTCTGGCATACCACTAATACTGACCTTAGATACATTCTTTACGTCCAAGAACATTTCCTCAATCTTATTAACTGTGTCATTCAGACTTGTAAATGCTTCTGTTGATGATAGGGAAACAACAAAGATTGGTTGATCATCAAAACTAAATTCCTGAACTACTGGATCAATAGAATCTGTAGGAAGATCACTTTTTACAATATTAACTTCATTTCTAACATCAGAAAGTGCCTCATTAATATCAACAGATGAATCAAAGTTTATGGTAATACTAGATATTCCTTCACTAGATTGTGATGTTATAGAGTCTACGTCTCTTAGAGCCCTTAATAATTGGTTCTCTAATGGTTCTGTTACCAATCTTTCAACATCAAATGATGAAGACCCTGGATAGGCAGTAGTAACTCCTACGATTGGTATCTTAATCTCAGGAGTTGATTCTTTGGGTATTGTAAACATTACAAATATTCCTGATACTGTAAGTACAGAAAGTAGGAACCATGTAAAAGTTTGTTTTCGAATGAATATCTCTAACATATTAAGATTTTATTTTTACAACCTCCCCTTCTTTTAACCCTCTGGCATCTATCACTATTGAGTTTATATTAGATAATCCATCTAATATTTCAATATTATCTCCAAGAAGTAATCCTGTTGATACAGGATATAGTTTAATTACTCCATCCTCCACAGTAGTAATATTAGGATCACTACCAATTATTTGCAGGGAAGTAAGAGGAATTAGAACCTTTCCAGATTCAGATAATTGAACTTGATTTATTCCATCTGTAGAAATTGTAAAAGATATATCAGAACCCACTACAATATTTTTTGAGTACTCATCATTAAGTATCGCTTTTGCTCTAATTTTTACTTCATTTGTTGCAAATGCAGAACCTACAAAATATACATTTCCTATAATGTCACCATTCAATAATATAGGAGTGTCTTTTTTAATTACATTTTTATCTTGAGAAGATATAAAAAATTCAATCTCTATTTGATCCAGATTTTTTACAGATCCAAGAGTGGTGTTTGCTGTGATTGTTTCTCCAACAGAGTGATTAAATGATATTAATTCTCCATCAAAGGGGGCTCTAAGAATTGTTTTCTCTAATAATAAATTAGCTTGTTGTAGAGAAATTTCTTTTTGCTCTACTAGGTTTCTTTGACTAGCCAAATCATTATTTGTAACTTCAGATTGCCTAAGAGTGACATCCCTTGTGTTTAATGCGGTTCTATATGCATTATCAAAAGAAGCGTAGCTTGTAGATTTTGTGTTTGGAAGATCTATGTACCATATGGTATTTACGTAGTCACTTATATCACCAGGAAATTGTATATATAAACCGTGAGTACCAAGTTTTGTAGATTTGTTTTCCAATAATTTTTCAGTATCAGTTTTTTCTATCCCAAATGTTTCTACATATATATAATTACTTTTTCTCTCTATCTCTAATTTATATTGACCTATAGGTCCAGAATATGATCCAGTAATAGTGGGGGGCACTAAAGTAGATGTTCTAGATTGAGGTATTGCCTCCAGGCTATTTGATAGTAGTGCAATTCTGGCATTTTCCACAGCTCTTTCTTGTTGTAGTACTAAAGAGCTCTGAAGTGATGATGAGTCTCCATTTGCTTCAGAAACCATATTATCTAAATTAATTCTTTCATTCTCTAGATCTGTTTCTGCTCTTCTATAATTGAGTATTTCTTCAGTGTTTTCAAGTGTCATTATTACCTCTCCTTTTTTAACAAGAGAACCTTCTTTTTTACTGATACTTTTAATTTTTCCAGAAGTCTCAATACTTATATCTATTCCTTCAATAGCTTTTGTTGTTCCTGTTAGCTCAATATTTCCAGATGAAGTTTGATTGATAAGACTCAGAGTCTCTACTATTTTTGGACTATCACTTTTAATTTCAACTTCCTCGTTACTACCTCCAAAAATAATTCTATATAGTATAAAAACTATTACTAATACTATCGATAGTTTTATTTTGTTTTTCTTATTTAAATTAATTTTTTTCATATTATTTCTTTAATAGCTTAGTTAGTAGTTTCGCATAGTGTTCAGACTTTAGTGTCTCTCTGTTTTCTGCTACATTTCTTGCATACTTTTGTGTTACATCTAGAATTATGTGTATTGCATCTCCTGTTCCTACTCTTAATTTTTTGTCTTTAAGATAATTTATCATGTTATTTGATAGGGTTTCATATTTATCTTTTAGCTTTTCACATCCACAAGGAGTCAATTTATTTGTAGAGAATATAACAGGTCCACTACTAGAGGATATTCTGAAGAGTTTTAAAAGTTTTTTATCTAATGACTCTTTTGTATTAGAGAATACTCCTATCACATCATCTATAATTTCAGTAACGATTGTTATATAGATATCCTCCTTATTTTTAAAGAAATAATAGAGACTTGCTTTGTTAATTTCTACAGAATCAGCAATTAATTTCATGCTAGTTCCATCAAAGCCATTTTTAGCAAAAAGTTTTTTAGCATTTTTTATTATTCTTTCTTTTCTTTTTAGATCCTTCATAATATCTTACCTAACGATTGGTAGAGATTATATATTAATAATTATCTTTTGCAAGGTTTTTATTTATTTATTAACAATTTAGTTCTCTATGTTAAAAATAGAAGGAACCACAACAAGTACAAAATGAAAAAAATACTAATATTAATAATCCTAATATCTACAACGTCTCTAATTCTAATCCTTGATAGCAGATATAGTTCCAAAGATTCATTTATTAAGGATCATGAATTAATCATGAAAGAAGTTTCCTTTGGAATAATAGAAGTTAATCCTGATTTGGACAATTTAATCAAAATCCATGTAAGAAATAGGATTATATTTGAAGATAATAATCCATATATAGAAAAAGGGGCATACTTTAATCACATCAGAAGATTGGAAGGCATAGAGTCTGTAGAGATAACAGGATCCTATGAAATATCAATAATAAAAGGACAGGTATTTTCACAAAAAGAAATTATTGATAAGATAATTCCGTTATTTAAAAAAGAATTATCACAAACCTCTCATTGAGAGGTTTGTTTTTTTAAATATAGTTAGTGTATACTTGTTGTATGAAAAGAGCACGAGTAATAGAGGAGCATAAAACAAAATATATGATTACAAATGAAGAAGGAAATTTTACTGCAACAGTAAGGGGTTCTTTTTTTGTGGGAGATAATTTTCCAAAAGTAGGAGATTATGTAAATTATGAAGAATTAGGGGACGGCCAAGCTATTATAGAAAGTATAGATCCTAGAAATTCAGTAGTTACTCGTAAGTCTTCTAGAGGAAATCATACACAAGTCATTGTTGCTAACGTTGATATTATTTTTATCGTTATGGGATTAGACTCAGATTTTAATTTAAGTAGATTAGAGAGATATCTATTATTAGCTAAACAAAGCGAGGTTAAAGCAGTTATCCTATTAAACAAAAGTGATGTAGTTGATGACGCTAAAGAATATCTTAGTTTAACAAAAGAAATAGCTAAGGATACTGATACTCATTTAATAAGTGCAATAGAGGATACTAATATGGAAGTAATACTTTCATATATTGATCCTGATACTACTGCTGTACTTCTTGGATCCTCTGGTGCAGGTAAGTCAACGATAACTAGCTGGTTACTTAAGGAAGACAAGCAATCTGTTAAGGAGGTTAGAGCTGATGATGGAAAGGGGATGCATACAACAACATCAAGACAGCTGTTTGTCTTACCAGATGGTGGTTATTTAATTGATACACCAGGAATGAGAGAGTTGAGTGTTTCGGAATCTACATCTGAAGATGAAAAACTTGTTTTCAGACAGTTTAGTGATTTAGCAAAAAAATGTGAATACTCAGACTGTGATCATGAAAAGAGTTCTGGGTGTGCAATTATTGAAGCAGTAGAAAATGGAGGTGTGTTAGATAGACAATTAAAAAGTTTTTTAAAGATTAAGAAAGAAAGATTAGAGAAAGAAAAAAATGATATTGGTCCTGCATGGAAAAAAAGAAAAGATAGGAAGAAGAAGAGGGTAAAGTTTTTTGTCGGAGAGGAGGAATAAAAAAACGTCTCTAAAATTAGAGACGTTTTCAATTTTATCTTAGAAACTGAAGTTTTTGTTTATTTTATATGAACCATTCTTTCAGCAGTTGTATCTAGTTTGTTCCAGATGGTGTGACTAATGATTCCAAAAATAATTACCGCTGTATATATTCCAAATAGTATGGGTAGTGATAATGATAGATCGTGGAAAAAATCAACAAAAGTGATAGATACCCATGATGTTACAGATATTGCTCCTGCTATAGTTGCAAACAATTCCCATTTTTTAGATGATTCAAACTCTCCATTATCAATATGTTTTAAAATTCGTCTTGTTAGAACGCCTGAGAGCAAGATTCCATTAATGATTAATATACCTACAACAGTTTGTGCAAAGAAGAATCTTGGAGATAGGCTAATTGCCTCAGGATAAATTAATAATGTACTTAATAGATCAAGAGAAAGACCTATCCATATAACCTTACTTATCTGTGGGAAATAGGGGAATACATGCTTTTGGACTAAAGGAGCATTTTTTGTACTAAGGAAAAGGAAGTCTAGAGTTAATACTGTTCCCAGTGTGAATATAGAATGAAATCCATGGAATGGATGGAAAATCATTTCCTTTAAAGTGAGATTGCTTAGATCAGTGTAATAGCTAATAGCAATAGAAGATAATAAGAATACTGCCATATAAAACCAAGAAAGTCCTTTTTTAAAGTTATATAACTTATTACTATTTCGTAGAAGTAGTGCTACAAAAAATACAATTGCAAGTAATGAATATACTGGTGTCATCGTATATGCAGCCGATAATATTCCATCAAATTCTGTGACTAATGTTACTCCTTCATGTGCTACTGCTGGGGTAATAAACAAAAGCCATATCCAGGAAATTATAGCTAACATTCCTCCTCCAAAAACCAGCCATCGTAAACGCATTGAAACCCAGAACATGATAATCTTTCCAATTTCTGTTCCCTCCTTCTTCTTTGCTATGTATAAAAATATCATTCCCCAAAATGAAGCAGCACCTGCTAAAGAAAGACCTAATTGTCTAAAAAATGAGAGTAGTTGATAAAATTCAATTCCAAAAAATTCAAGCATATTATTTATTGAAAATTATTAATACAACACCAGTCATGTAAAAAAATTTAGTAATTTTCCAGAAAAGAAAATCTCCTGTAGTAGCAACAACAAAAACACTTATCAGTATAGAGATACCTGCTAGAAGCATTACAACCTCACTTTTTCTATTAAGGATATTACTTATCATTAGTGTATATTAACATTTAATTATTTAAAATAAAAATGGGTGGCTGGGAAAATAGAGGGGGAATCGATATGAAATTTACACCCAAAAAACAAAGAAAATAGTTAGCTGTTATTTTTAATACAAAAATTATATCACACCTCAATTCTACTCGAGCGTTTTAACTAGACCTCTAATTAGTGAGCCTTCTCGAGCTCGAACCAAACAAATTCATTGCAAGGTAAGGCTATTTTGAAGTACTTATATATTATCATAACGACCCCCCCCCGAGCGCTATAAAATAATTAGTAAGAGAGCAATTAATAAAAATACTATCATTAGACTAAATAACAACTTAATCCATTTTCTTGTTAACATTTTTCCATTAAAAGTTATATCGTGCCATTGAAAAAAGCTTGATATTAATATAGTTATAGCAACGGCTATGCTTATGATTGAAGATATTTTATCTGGATTTAAATTTCCCATATTTTTAATTTAAAGTTTTTTCACACACATTAAAACCGTTTTTGTATTTACAGTTTAAACCACACTCATAATCGTAGCTTACTGGTTCAATATTCATTTGATATCCAGTATCTTCTGCCCAATATCTACATTGTTCAAGAGAATCAAAGACCTCCTCAGATTCTACCCAATCAGATAAATTTGAAGCATCTGGGTAAAAATAGCCATTCCATTGATCTTTTTTAAAGATAATGAGAGCTAAAATTATAAGTCCTATAATCAAGATAGGTGTGTAAACTTTTTTGTTCATACTTAGTATTATACACGAAACAACTCTTATTTATATGAGTTGTTTCGTGTATCTTCTCGAGCACTACTTATTAGTTATATTTAATATTGTAAATACTTCCTTATTTTTATTCTCTATGTATTTCTCTAACTTATTTAATAAATCAACGATAACATCATCATCAATACAATAAGTCATTATATCTCTATTTTTTGCAAATGAACCATACCTTATAGCTTCAACATCTTTTAGTAAAATTTCTTTTTTATTTATTTTAACTCTATATTCCCACACATTTCCATTTTCAAACTCAACAATATCTTCAATATTTAAATACCGTAGTAAATCAGGGAATTTTTTATATAACCTAGCGAGGTGATGATTATACTTTCTCATTTCATTTGAAATTTCTTCCCTAATTGTTTCTTCTGTGATTTGCTCGTCATCCTTATATTTTACACAAATATCATATCCGATTAATACTTTAGGGAATAATTCAAAAGCCAACGATGAAAGTAAGTGGAAAGACGGAGTGCAAGCACCATAATCATCATTTTTTAAAGCCAACGCATCTTTCTTATACTTTCTTGCTGTAGACTGGAAAAAACCCAAGTCTGCACAATAAACTAAATATGATTTTGTATAATCCTTATTCATAAATTTATTATAACAAAAATACACCTAATTAAAGTTGTATTTTTGTAAGAAGTCTTTCGACCCCTCTCGAGCGCTTAAACTACGCCCGACTTGGTGACCCCACAGAGAATCGAACTCTGATTTCCGCCTTGAAAAGGCGGCGTCCTAACCGTTAGACGATGGGGCCAAGTGAGAATATATTATCATATATTCTCAAATCTGCAATTATTTTGTCTTTAGATATACATATATATCCTCCAGAGCTTTCACAGCGTCTCCTGCTGCGATATTGTTCTGATGATATACAATATTAGTACAATCTCCAGCTGCCCATATTCCAGGCTCTGAGGCCTTCTGAGTCCATGGATCAATCTCAACTCTATTATATTCATCTAGCTTCACCACATCCTTTACATACTCTGTAGTTGGAATAGCCCCAATCTCTACGAACACTCCTTGAGTTTCTAAATCTATATCATTTCCATCTTTATCTGTGTACACAATTCCTGTAACAAATTTATCACCTACAACTTCTTTAATTGAAGCATTTTTTATAGCTGTCATCTTAGGATCTTTTAGAACAGCTTCTACAGTTACAGGATCTGCACGGAATTGATCTGAACGATGTAATAGGGTAACAGACTTTGCATAAGCTAGAAGTTGAGCAGCTGATTCAAATCCTGCGTTTCCTCCTCCAATTACAACAAGATCCTTATCAGAAAACATTGGTCCATCACAAGTTGCACAATATGTAACTCCCTTATGTTCAAACTCATCTGCTCCAGGAACTGGAAGCTTTCTTCTGTGACTTCCAGTTGCTACAAGAACTGTTTTTGCTTGATATGTTTCTTTATCAGTTTTCACTTCAAAACCTCCGTCAATCTTTGAAACGTCCTCAATCCATTCACCAGTCTTAATATCAACAATATCGTCTGCATATGCACGAAGGTGATTCTCAAATTTCTTTGCAAGCTCAGGTCCTGATACTTGTATGTCTCCAATCCAATTTTCAATACCATCAGATACTACTGACTGACTATTGAAATCTTTGGTAATAAAAACGGTTTTTAATTTTTTACGAGAAGCATAAACTCCTGCTGCCACACCGGCCGGTCCTCCTCCTAATATTGCTAAGTCGTACATATATAATTTATTGTTTAATTGTAAAGTATTGTTTACTCAGTATATCAAATATTTTAAAAGAAAAAACCGTGGACATTACCACGGTTTTTCATTATGCTATTTTAAATTTTCATATACCCATCTTCTACAAAGATATATTCTTCGGTAAGGAAGTCCTGCCCACTTCTATATGTTGATGTGATTAGTTTATTATCAGCATCAAAAGTGAAGTTTGACACATATGGAATCTCTTCATAGTCTTCAAATTTTTTTGTTTCTTCATTAACTATGAAGTAGTTATATAATAAGTTTCCTCCACCATATCCAATTCCATCAAGTACAGCTACGTCTTTTATTCCGTCAAAGTTTATATCATATTTAGTAATGAATTTTTTTGATGCTAGTACTTCATCTTCAATTCCTATGTTGTTTAGTTCAAGTATTACTCCAAACTCATCTGAGATAGTTAGGATGTCATGAGTTACATCATCTCCATCTTTTAGATATACAGTATTTTCAATTATTTCCAAATATATTCCAGCTTCAGTTTCTACAACTGATTCTTCTTCTATTTTTTCTTCATCTGAGTTATTGAAAGTTAGAAAGATAAAAAATATTATTACTGATGCTACTAATATTTCTATAATTACTTTAGTTCTTTTTTTCATAATTTATTACTTAATTTTACTTCTTCTAAGAAATGCTGGAACTGCTCCCCATTCATCATCGTCATTATCATCTTTGTTTTCCTGTACTGCTTCATCTTCTTTCATCTTCTTTTTTGCTTCTTTTTTTGATGTCTCTATATCATTTTGAATTTTTCCTTCTGATACATTTTCTTTCTCTCCCCCAAATAGGGATTTCTTTTGTGTACCAATTCCACCTCCTGGGAATCCTGATGCAATGATAGTTACCTTAACTTCTCCTTTCTTTAGATTTTCATCACGAATAGTTCCAAAGATTACACGAGCTTCAGGGTCAGTAGATTCAGTAATAATCTTAGCTGCTTCTTGTATTTCATACATAGTAAGATCATCTCCTCCAGCAATTGAGAATAGAACTCCTTTTGCTCCATTAATTGATATATCAAGAAGTGGGGAATTGATAGCAATTTTAGCTGCTTCTTCCGCTCTATTTTCTCCTGATGAAACCCCCATTCCCATAAGGGCTGAACCAGCATCTGCCATAACTGCCTTAATGTCAGCAAAGTCTATGTTAATTATTCCTGGAGTAGTAATAAGATCTGATATTCCTTCCACAGCTTGTTTTAGAATATCGTCACATGAAGCAAAAGCATTCTTAGCTGTTGTTTCTTTTGAAACAGATTCAAGAAGTCTATCATTTGGAATTACAATAATAGCATCAACTTCTTTTCTTAAATCTTCCAATGCTTGATTTGCAACTGCAGATCTTTGTTTTCCTTCAAAGAAAAATGGTTTTGTAACAACTCCTACGGTAAGAGCACCGATTTCTTTTGAAATTCTTGCAACTATTGGGCTCGCTCCACTTCCAGTCCCGCCTCCAAGACCACAAGTGATAAATACCATGTCAGCACCTTTAATTGCTTCTTGGACTTCTTCTTTAGTCTCTTCTACAGCTTTTCTTCCCATCTCTGGATTCATTCCAGTACCTAATCCACGAGTAACATTCTTACCAATGTGAATTTTCTTCTTGGCAAGAGAGTGATGTAGATCTTGAGCATCAGTATTGATTGCAATAAAATCAACACCTTTGGTTTTATTCTCTATCATGTGATTAGTGGCGTTCTTTCCTGAACCACCAACACCAACCACTTTTATTCTGGCAAATGTTTGTACGTCTGGTTTAACTTGAGGCATAAGCTTTATTATTTACTAATATCAGTGAATACTAGCAGAAACGCTTTATTTATAGTACTTGACACACTAATATGATGTATTAATATGTGTTTAGGACTTTTTTATGATAAAAAAGTAAAACAAAGAAATAGAGCTATGAATGAGAAAAAAATAGAATGCTTGATCGTAATTAATGATGAAGATACTCTATTAAAGTATCTTTTCAGAATTACTGGAAAATCAAAGAAAATACTAATCAGTGATAATCTTTTCTTCATAGGAGGTAAGATGAAGAATCTAAAAGACTTAAAAGTTACATTAAAACGTAATAATATTGAGAAAAAGCTTGGCATTGATAAGGTTATAGTAATAAGATTGACTTCTTCTGACTTAGTTGAATGTATGAAAGGAGGAGATATTACATTACTTAAGAGATACAAATAACAAGCCGTAGAGAAATTCTCTACGGCTTTTAATCTTCTATGGAAGGAATTGAGTAAAGAATTTTACTAATTTGTTTTTCATCTGTTTAAACATTCTTTTTATAGATCCTGATGATACATATCCTTCCTTATCACTAGTTAATCCAAATATACAAAGACCAAATGCTACTGACCATGAACTATTCTCCATATCTACAGTATTTGGAAGACACTTTAGATCCGCTGGATCACAAAGTAGTCCTCCGGCTCTACTTGGAAGTTTTAAATATGCTTTTGCAATATCATCAATCATTGATATTCCAGCTCCACCTCCTGTGATAATTACACCTGCTGGCAAAAGACCACTCTTATTATTTTTCTTCAGATGAGCTTCTATTAATTCAAATATATCAGACAACCTTGCTGATATTATATCTTCAAGTTTCTTCTTTGGGTGAGATGATCTGTTTTCTTCAAATATTTTAATTTCTTCTGCTTCTTCTAGTGAGACTTGTAGTCCCAGAGCTAAATCATTTGTAATATCATTTGATCCAATAGGGAATACTTCTAGTGAAATTGGAATACCATTTTCAAATACCATTATTGATACTGTCTCAGATCCAATATTTGCTAGTACACAACCTGCTATCTTTTGAGATTTTGTAAGAGTTACAAAACTTGATGCTAATGGGGAAGCCATAACATCTATTATCTCCACTCCAGCATCTTCTATAACTTGGAATAGTTCATTTAAGTGATGTTCCAGACATGTAATAAAAAGAGTCTTAACTTCTAGTCGTGATCCCTTTAGTCCTTGGGGTTTACCAAGAGTATCTTTCCCATCTATTTTGTATCCAACAGGGATTGCATGTAGAACTCTTCTGTTGGCAGAATGAGAAGAGGGTATATCCTCCTGGCTTTCATTCATTGCCTTGTCCACATCTATATCTGTTATTTCAGAATCAGCACGAGAGACAATTACATTTCCGGTTGATACAAAACTTCCAAGACCTATACCACCAATAGATATAAATGCTTCAGAAATTTGAATTCCACTTTCTTTTTCTGCATTCCTAATTGCTTTTCTAATACTTGTAACTGCATCTGTAGGATGAATCACATATCCATGTCTTATACCTTTTGATTTAGAGAAACCATAACCAATAATTTTTGGTCTTGATTGACCGTGTTCTTTTTCAGAAACAATCACTTTAATATAGTGTGTTCCAATATCTATCCCAATTGTTATTTGGCTTCTTTTCATCATACTATTGTAGCAGATAATATTTATTACCACTATGTTGATTACTTTTTCTGCTTGAGAGCTAAGACTAAGTATTTATCTTCTAGTTTTTCCATTTCATCCCCATGATCTAATCCTTTGAGGTGTAAGCACCCATGTATGAAAAGATAAATAAGGAAATTTGGGTAACTCATATCAAACTTCTTGTATTCTTTCTTGGCTACTTTTGGACATATTAATATTTCTCCTGATTTTTCATCATATGAGAAACTAAGTATGTTTGTAGGGTAATCCTTATCTCTATTTTCCTTATTTGTTCTTTTAGATATTGTCTCACCAACAAAAACTAAAGAAAGATCATATTTCTTTCCTAGGATTCTATCCTTTAAAAAGAGAAACAGCCATTGTTTAATTGGCTGCTTTTCTTTCACTGTTTTTGTGATATCTAACATATTTTAAATTATCTTCTTCTTCCTCTACCAGTTCCTCTTTCTGTTATCTTTCCAAGTTTTATTAACTCTTCAATTTCTGCTTTCTTGTTAATTTTTCTAAGTTTCTTAGTTTTCTTTAGAAGTGGAGAAGGAGTTCTTTCCTCGAACTTCAAACTTTTTACTTTTGGTCCAATTCCTGATTCTTGGAATCTACGTGTAAAACGTCTAAGAAGGTTTGAATTATTCTCATTTTCTTTTTTCTCAATTTTGATGTTTGTTGCCATAGTGGAGAGATTTTAACACAGTATATAATATTTGCAATGGTTTTTTATCTGTTTAGAAACTATTATTTATTGACAATATCACGCATTATGATATTCATATTAAAGAAGAAGGATCATTGAAGGTTGAGTTTGTAAGAAAGATTGTAAACAATTTATCGTCTTTCAAAACAAACTCAACCCAAATATATTTATATATTATGAAACTAAAATTATTTATTTTAATCGTGGATTCACATGCATCAATTATAACCCCTGATCTTTCTAGAGATTTAGAGAAAGAAAAACTTATATATTCAAGAGACTTCTATATAGCAAGTCCTGAGGAGTTAGATAGTTTTGTCAGCGATAAACATCTCAAAGACAAAGAAAGCGCTATCAATCGGGATAATATACTTGTATTTATGAGTTCCGTTCATGGAAATATGATTACTCCAGGTATTATTTCTCATAAGATTAAGAAAGCAAATCCTAATGCAAAAATAATCTTCAGAAGTATTTTTGCCAGCAAAAATCCTGATCCCTCAGTTTTTGATGATTCTATTATGAAAGATCCTGATATTATATTAGGAATTATTAAGGAATTTATAGCTAAAACTAAAGTAGCATAATCCTCTTTTGAGGAATTCAAGCGTACGACCTTTTAGGTACGACGCTTTTTTATTTATCTATTTTCTTGCTTAGTTTCTTTAGATAAGGTGTCAATTTATCTACATGAATTATCTCTTGTTCAAAAGTTTTTATGTTTCTAATGATTACGCTATTTTCAAGAGCTTCTTTATGGCCCATGATTATTATGTATTTGTACCCTTGCTTATTGGCAAATTCCATTTGCGTACTTATCTTATCTCTCATTAATGAATGGTGAACAGAAATACCATCTTTTCTTAATTGATCAATCAACTTAAGACTTTTGTGTTTTGCTTCAAGTCCTGCATGAAGATAATAGAACAGGGGTTCTTTGTAAGCTTTTGCCTTACTCTTTTTCTTTAGATCTTTTACTTTTATATGAATACTTGCTCCCTCAATTTCTTTTTTAAGATCAGATTTTTTCCCAAGTTCATTATATCTTGATCCACTAGCTAATATTTGTCCTGTTTCTGAATCAATTATGGTAAAAATTGTATCAGTAGCATAATGAGGATTACCAATTATGTTTTTGTTTATTTGATACGGAACTTCATTTTTCTCTAGAAATTCAACAACTTCCTTTAAATGATTGCATGAAGCATCATTTAAATGATTCATAGGATCAGGAGTTTCTATTTTTATCTCATCTGAAAGTGTGTTACATGTTATCACTGAGTGTGAACCTTTTTTGAATAGTTCCCGACATTTAGTATCCATATCGTTTATATTTTTTCTAAAATATGCAGTAAGTTCTTTTGCATATTCTTTGTATGAGTCTTTCGGACCAATATTGTTTAAAGAAACAGTTGTGTTTGTGTACCCAGAGTCTTCTAGTATGGCAAGAGCTGTTTTAATAAGCATTGATTCGGCAATACTTTTTGGTGTACCAATAATGTGTAGACCGATCATTTTTTCATCAGTTTTCTTTTTGTTCTTCTTGTGAGTACCTCTTGCTTGTCCTTCATGATGAATCATGATTGGTTGAGGTTTTTTGTCGTAACCTTTTTCTTTGTAATGACGTAAAATAGCCATTTGTTCTTCAACAGGTGGTTGATGCGTATCGATATATTCAGGATTAATCTTTCTTAATTTTATAGATTTTTCTATATCATCCTTAGAAACACTTGGTATATTTATGGAATCAAAACCAAAATATTTAGATATTAAAAATGTATTGCCTTCTTTTTTCTTTGGCATAATTTATTTATTTAATTTCATAATTAGTAAAGTCTCCCGGATGAACACCTATTTCATTCAAGGGGAATAGTCTAAATAGGGCCTGGCCTTTAATTAAAGATTCATCAAGTAGTCCCCATACTCTAGAATCAGAACTTACTAATCTATTGTCTCCAAGAACAAAGTATTTTCCATAAGGAATTATTATACTAATGTCTCCTGGTCTAAAATCCTGTGTGTATGGTTCGTCTAATAGGGTTGTTTCAATTGTATTTTTTGGAGTTATATATACTTTCTCATCTTTTACTGTGACAGTTTCTCCTGGAAGACCAATTATTCTCTTAATGAAAAATTTTGATGGGTCGTTTGGATATTTAAAAACAATAACATCTCCTCTATCAGCTTCTTTAAATTTATATGATATTTGATCTATTATTAAATAGTCACCAGTCTCAAAGTTTGGTTGCATAGATGTTCCACTTACAACAAAAGGTTGAGCTACCCAAAATCTAAAAGGTATTACTACGAATATTAATATTAAAATGAATTGGACAACTTCTCCCCAAAAAGTATTCTTCTTTTTTTCTACATTAGATTTTAAAGAATTAAACATAATAGATATACTAACATTCAAAGCCGTTTGACACAATAATAAATGATTAGTATTATATATTAATGATAATTGTAGGACTAGGAAATCCTGGAAAGGAATATGAGAACACAAGGCACAATATCGGACAAGATATTGTGAAAGAATTTGGTAAACAGAATAGTTTTTCTTCTTGGTACACACCTGGGCATGGAGAATATATGGAAAGTCATGGGGAAATTGAAGGAAAAGAGTCTGTTTTAGTAATTCCACTTACTTTCATGAATCTATCAGGTAGAGCTGTTTCGCATTTTGTAAAAAAGGGAACTGATCTAGCTGAATTATTAGTTGTTCAAGATGATTTAGATTTACCTATCGGAACTATTAAAGAGAGTACAAATAGAGGAGATGGAGGACATAATGGAGTAAAGAGTATAATTAACGTATTAGGCAGTAAGGATTTTAGAAGAATTAGAGTCGGAATTTCTCCTATTGGAGAAGATGGCTTAATTGATAAGTTGAAGTATAAAGGTCTAGTGGAGAAGTATGTTTTAGAGAAGTTTGAGAAAGAGGATTGGGATAAGTTGGTAGAGGAGGGGGTTAATAGTATATAGTATTGATTTTTTTAACAAAAAACCACCCTCTCGGGTGGTTTTTATATTTAAGCCTCTTCTTCTTTAATTTCTTCGTTTAACTTTGTTGTGAGTGTCATCTTTTGATTTTCTGGATCAAATAGAGTTATTTTGAATTGGTAGCTTTTACCAAGTGCCATTTTTTCTCTTAAGTCATCTTCTCCATCAAACTCTGAGATGTGAACAAGTCCAGCAACACCTTCTTCAATTGCTACAAGAGCTCCGTGTTTGTTGTACTTGATTACTACACCATCAATTGTATCTCCTTTAGAGAAATTCTTAGCCGCATTTTGCCATGGGTTTTCTTTAAGAGCTTTAATTGAAAGTGATACCTTCCCGTCCTTGATTTCAATAATCTTAACCTTTGTCTTATCTCCAACTGCGTAGATCTTTCTTGGATCTTCAACAAGTGCCCAATCCATTTCTGAGATGTGAACAAGTCCTTCTAGTCCATCTTGTAGTTTTATGAATACTCCAAAATCAACCATTCCTGTTACTTCTCCATCAATTACATCTCCAATTTTATATTGTTCTACTTTCTTTGATTTCTCAACAGTAGTGTCTCCTCCTCTTTCTGAAAATACTAGCTTTCCATCGTCTTGAGATGCTCCGATGATAGTAACTATTAGTTTTGTATCAACTAGTCTTTTTAGTTGTGAAAGAATCTTATCCTTATCACCGTCTGTTACTCTAGGGTAGTGTTCTGCATTAAGTTGTGATGCTGGAAGGAATCCTTGAAGTCCTTGCCAAGAAATCATAAGACCTCCTTTGTTTGCATCTGATACTAGAAGCTCTAGAGGAGTCTTCTCTTTAATAGCTGCTTCAACTTCTGCCCAAACAAGAGCTTGTTTAGCTTCTTTTAGGGATAGTTCTATATATCCTTCTTTGTTGTTTACATCAACAATTTTAGCAGTAATATCATCACCATGGTGAAGTTTCTTGATCATATCACGACCAATAATATACTCACGACCATAGATAATACCTGTTCCAAAAGGAGGTAAGTCTACATATAGAGCTGCGTGATTTAGCCCTATAACTTTACCTTTTATTTCCATTCCTACTTTAGGAGTTTCAGGTATTGTTTCTATTAAACTCTCCATTACGTTTGTTTTGTCTGTCATATTAGTTAAGTTTTGAAAGAAGTAGTTCGTATATCGTGTCAATCATTCTAAGTAAATAGGTTCCAAATACGAGGTTATTACAAATTCCAAGCTGATAAATAACTTGTGGGATAGTATATCTTTTTTTAATAAAAAGTAAAGAAAAAGGACAGTAATTACTTACCGTCCTTAAATTATTTTAATAGAAATATTTATAAAATACTTCTTTACCATAAATCTTCATTATTTTTAAATTAGTTTTTTCTTCTACGAAAAAATTTTTTAAGAAATATTTTATGTCACAATAAGAAAAATCAGTTTTCTTTTTTATATGTTCCATAAGTTCAATTTCAGTAAAATGTTTCCCCTTCTGATCTTTTAAAAAAGATTTAGAAACCTTATTCATTATATTATTTACTTTATCAACTTTTATTTTTTTAGGATAAAAATAATAGTAAAAAAATAAAATAAGTAATAATATTAGTAATATTTTTGTATACATGTTCATAATTTCGTTTATGAATATAAATCATGTGTACCTAGTTTGTCAATAACTTTGTAAAGAAAAAATGCCCTAATTTTTAAATTAGGGCATTTTGATTTATTTGGAGAATATATTAGTTCCTCCAATATTAGTAACCTTTAAATGTTTAGGTTTTAGGGTTAAATTTTTTTGTAATTCTTCTTCAAGAATTACTTCAATTAAATCATGGTATTTTTTAGGATATCTAGATTTAAGTGGATTCAAGATTTCTAATCTAGCAAAACCATCTTCAGATTTTTTAAGAATTAATCTATTCACAGATTCTCTTATTTCATCTTCTGTCACATACTCGTCTATATTTTCTTCAATCTCATGTGGATAAAGATTATAAACAACAAACGACAATATTCCTAGTACTAGTATTATTAGTAGTGTTATTTCCATATATTTTGTGCTGGGTTATTCTATATCCAACCATACATTAATCATGTCTAGATTTCAACCATTTTATTAATGTGATATAATTTCTTGCATGATAATTACATACCCAGGTTTAGAGTGTATAAAAGTTCAACAAGGAGATTTAACAGTTGTTTTTAATCCTGTTTCAAAAAAGTCAAAACATAAGATGACTTCTTTTGGCGCAGATATAGTTTGTATTAGTATCTGGAATGATGACATGAATGGTATTGAGACTGTTGCTAGAGGTGACAAGGATCCATTTGTAGTTAAAGGTCCCGGAGAATACGAAGCTAATGGTCTATTTATTAAAGGTTTTGAAAGTCAGTCTACGTATCAAGGAAAAGAAGCAATAAATACTATATATACTGTAACTATTGATGGAATAACTATTGCATACCTAGGAGCGCTTTCTTTCAAAGAGCTTCCGGGAGATTTAAAAGAGCAATTATCAGAAGCAAATGTAATAGTAGTTCCAATTGGAGGAGATGATGTTTTATCACCATCAGACGCTCATGATGTAGCGATTAAAAGAGAGCCAAATATTATAATCCCTATTCATCATGATGTTGTAGGAGAACCTGGATCTCTAAAATCTTTCTTAAAAGAGGCTGGGCAAGAAGAGCTTAAAGAGGTTGATAAACTAACTATTAAAAAGAGTGATTTAGATTCAAAAAAAGGAGAGGTTGTTGTGCTTAAATCTTTAATTTAAAAAATGAAGAAGTATATCCAAAAACTAAGAGCAATGGATGAACAGTCAAAAAGAAGCTACTCTGTAAAAGCATCTTTTTGTATAACGCTAATTATTATTGTATTGTGGGGTTTTTGGAAAAGTATGATGCAATAATGTGATATAATAAATTTTATAATTTTTTAGACTATGCCAAAAAAACAAGAAATTGAAGAATCAAAAAAAGAAGACGACTACGATAAGATTATTTCTGCACCTATTGTTTCGGAGATGAAGAAATCATATCTTGATTACGCCATGTCAGTTATTACTGCACGTGCGCTTCCTGATGTTAGAGATGGACTAAAGCCAGTTCATCGTAGAATTTTATATACGATGCATGAGCTTGGACTTAATGCTAGCGCTAAAACACGTAAGTCTGCGAAGATTGTCGGAGACGTTACTGGTAATTATCATCCACACGGAACAGTTTCTGTATATGATGCTCTTGTGAATATGGCTCAGCCATTTACTCTTAGATATCCTCTTGCAATTGGACAAGGAAACTTTGGTTCTTTAGATGGTGATAAGGCTGCTGCTGATAGGTACACAGAGGCGAAAATGTCCAAAATATCATCTTTCTTATTACAAGATATTGATAAAGAAACTGTAAATTTTAGACCAAACTACGAAAATACTCGTAATGAACCTATTGTTTTACCTGCTGGAGTTCCAAACCTTCTACTAAACGGTACTCTTGGTATTGCTGTTGGTATGGCATCTAATATTCCACCTCACAATCTAGGTGAAGTAGTTGATGCAACAGTTCACATGCTTGATAATCCAAAAGCTACTAATGATGATTTGTTAGAACATGTAAAAGGTCCCGATTTTCCAATTGGAGGAATCATCTTTAATCAAAAAGATATTCAGGCTGCATATGCTAATGGTCGTGGAGGAGTTGTATGTCGTGGAGAGGCTGAAATAGTCGAACAAAAAAATGGTTCATTTGATATTGTGATTACCTCTATTCCTTTTAGGGTTAATAAGGCCGACTTATTACAAAAAATTGCAGAATTACATAGAGATAAAAAAGTTGAAGGAATTAAGGCACTTCGTGATGAATCAACTGATGACGTGCGTATTGTTATTGAAATAAAATCATCTGCTCATCCTCAAAATGTTTTAAATTCAATATATAAACATACATCATTAGAGAGTGCTTTTCATTTTAATATGGTTGCTCTTGTAGATGGTATTCCACAAACACTATCTCTAAAGAATATTCTTGAAAACTTCATTGTTCATAGATTTGAGGTTATAACTCGTCGTACTCAATACGCCCTTAGAAAAGCTGAAGCCAGAGAACATATTTTAGAAGGTCTTAAAAAAGCACTTGATCATATTGATGAAATAATTAAGTTAATTAAAAAATCTAAAGATACACCAGAAGCTCATGCTAATTTGATGAAAAAGTTTAAGTTTTCAGAAATTCAAGCCACTGCAATTTTAGAAATGAAACTTCAAAAACTTGCTGGTCTTGAGAGAAAGAAAATTGAAGATGAGCTTGCTGAAATTAAGAAACTAATTAAGAGTCTTAAAGAGTTACTTGCAAGTAAGTCTAAGATGAAGGCTCTTATTAAAGAGGAGATTACAGAAATAAAAGATAAGTTTGCTGATCCTAGAAGAACAAAGGTTGTTAAGGGTGGAATTAAGAATATTTCAACAGAAGATTTAATACCTGATGAGGATAGCATTCTTGTTCTTACTAAAGGGGGATACATAAAGAGAACAAATCCTGATGAATATAAAAAACAAAGAAGAGGAGGAGTTGGAGTTGTTGATTTAAATACAAAAGAAGAAGATGTAATCCATACATTCTTGAAAGCTTCAACGCATAATGATTTACTATTCTTTACTGATAAAGGAAAGGTGTATAAATTAAAAATGTATGATATTCCAGAAGGTAAAAGAGCTACTAGAGGAAAATCAATTATGAACTTCTTATCAATGGAACAAGATGAAAGAGTTACTTCTGTTCTCGCAATGCCTAAAGAAATCAAAGAAACTGATTTGTCTGTAATGATGATTACTAGAAATGGAATGGTCAAGAGGGTTAATGCAGAAAACTTCCATGATGTAAGAAGATCAGGAATTATTGCAATCGGACTAAAAGATGATGATAGACTTAAAGAAGTTTTGTTTGTGGAAAACTCTGACGAGACAATTCTTGTTTCTTCATCAGGTCAATCAATCAGATTTAAGGTAACCGATGTTAGAGAAATGGGTCGTGGAGCTGGTGGAGTTACAGGATTTAAACTTAAGAAAAAAGATATTATCGTCGGAGCTGGGAAAATTAGTTCTAGTATGACAGATCCAAAATTATTAGTATTTTCTGAGTTAGGGTATGGAAAAACAACGCCTATTTCAGAATACAAGGTTCAAAAAAGAGCAGGTTCTGGAATTAAAACTGCTAATGTAACAGAAAAAATTGGTAATTTAATAGCTGCAGCTGTTGTTACTGAAGATCAAGAAGAGGTCGTAGCAATCTCTAAAAAATCTCAAGTCATAAGAGTAGATATTAAAGAAATTCCTGTTCTAGGAAGACAAACTCAAGGTGTAAAAGTTATGAAAATGAGAGCTGGCGATAGTATCGCAAGTCTGGTAACATTATAGGTATATGGAAATGTTCACTAATCCTCAAGAAGTAATTGCGCAATTTGATATTGTTCCAGGTATGACTGCTGCAGATATGGGGGCAGGGTCAGGACATATTACAATTGCCTTATCAAAAGCAGTGGGAGAAAATGGTGTAGTTCTTGCTGTTGAGATACAAAAAGAAATATTAGATAGACTAAGAGGAGATTTATCATCACAAGGAATTGGTAATGTGGAATTAATGTGGGGAGATATCGAGCATCCAAGAGGGACTAAGATTAAGGATTTCAGTGTAGACAGAGCTGTTATGAGTAATACAATGTTTCAATTAGAAGATAGAAAAGGAGCAGTTACTGAATTAAGTAGAATATTAAAACCAGATGGTAAAGTTCTGTTTGTTGATTGGTCTGATTCTCATGGAGGAATGGGTCCTGTTAAAGAAGCTATAATTACTCCAGATACTGCAAAAGATATATTTGAAAGTAATAATTTTACATTTGATCATAATATTGTAACTGGAGAACATCATTATGGTATGGTTTTTAGAAAGAAAAATGTATGAAAAATGTAAGCATATTTCAAATAGTAGTTATTGTTCTATCAGCACTTTTTGCTATCATAGCCCTTATCTTATTTAGTACATATAAAGGAAGTGATGAAGAAAAAATTAATCCTGTAACAATATGGGGGACTATTGATTTTGGTGTTTTTAAAGATTTTCAAAATGATATATTGGCTAATGAAGAATTAGAAACTGACTTGAATCATGTTACATATGAAGAGATAAGAATGGAGAATTTTAATGACGAATTTGTTGAGGCACTTGCAACTGGTGTAGGCCCTGACCTTGTTATATTGCCTCATAACATGATATTGCTTCATGAGAATAAATTGCTTCCGCTTTCATACGAATCATATCCAGAGAGATTATTTAAAGATTCTTTTATTGATGGTGCGGATGTTCTAAGAGATTCAAATGGTATATATGCATTACCAATAGCTGTTGATCCATTAATTATGTATTGGAACAAAGACTTGTTTAAAAGAAAATTAATTACAGAGGCGCCAAATACCTGGGAAACTGTTATTGATATAGCTCCAAAATTAAGTGTTTCAAATGAGGCTGGAGCAATATCTAAATCTACTGTAGCTTTTGGTCAATTTTTTAATGTTGATTATCCAAAAGAAATTTTTACAACTCTTATGCAACAGGCTGGAAGCAAGATTGTAGAAAGACAATCATTCGAAGCTAATGACGGTGGGTTTGATATACTTACTGTGCCAGTCTTAAACAAGAGAGATAATTTCTTGACTCCTCCTGCAGAAGCCGCGCTTAGGTTCTTTGGTCAATTTACAGATCCAACAAGAGAGGTATATTCATGGAACAGGTCATTAAATCAGGATAGTGAAAGATTCTTATCAGGAGATCTTGCTATATATTTTGGGAAAACATCTAAGTACGATGATTTCAAAAAAATAAATCCAAATCTAAATTTTGATGTAGCTGTAATTCCTCAAAAATCAGGAGCAGTGCCTGTTACTTATGCAGATTTTACAGCAATAGGTATTGTTAAGAATACTCAAAAATCAACAGATGCATTTAAGACACTTGGAGTTATTACACGACCTGAAATTGCTAATATGTTATCTACTGCTCTAGATCTTCCTCCTGCAAGAAGAGATGTTCTTGCATATCCTCAAGCAGAGGCAGAGAAAGAAACCTTCTTCGCTTCTGCTGTATGGGCTAAAGCCTTTTATGATCCATATCCAGAGAAAACAAATAAGATCTTTAAGGATATGGTAGAATTATATACATCAGGACAAGTTGGGTTATCAGAATCTGTTGGTATTGCAAACCAACAAATGGAAGTAATTTTTAGATAATATGATTAAAGAAATTTTTAAAAAAATAATACCCATCTTTTTACTTGTATTTCTTACTTTTATTTTTTCAGACAATGTTTTTGCTGATTCAATTGTAAAATGTGATGGTCCTGATTGTAACTTTACGAAATTTTTTGAATCAGTTACTGCAATATTGAGATACATATATATAACTTCATTTTCAATAGCTACGATACTATTCGCATATGCTGGAGTGCTTTTAATGACATCTCAGGGTGATACTAATAAGGTTGATAGAGCAAGAGGTATATTTAAAAGTGTAATAATTGGTCTTATAATAATGGCCTTTTCATACTGGGGAGTTTGGTTTCTATTGAATCAGCTAGGTGTTGGAGCAGATTTTTATCAATTCTTAAAAAATTAAAAAATAAATATGAAATCAATTATTAAAAAAATATCAATATATGGATTTACAGGAATAATTCCTGCTTTCTTTATTCTTATTAATATTGCTCTAGCTGATCAAAACAGTTCTAGTAGTGCTAGTGGAACATTTGCTAATCCTTTTGAGGGAACGGGAGTCAATACTGTTCCAGATTTTATAGACAAGTTGGTTGATATATTGATAAACTTTGGAGCTGTAATTGTTGTTTTCTTTGTGATTTTTGCAGGTTTTAGATTTGTCATTGCTCAAGGAAATCCAGAAAAGATTGCAAGTGCGAAAAAGATTTTATTTTATACATTGATTGGTGGAGCTATATTACTAGGAGCAAAAGTTATTTCAGAAGTTATTAAAACAACAGTTGAAGAATTTGGAAATTAATTATGAATAAATATTTAACATTACTATTAATATTACCATCAGTAGGTTTAGCCCAAGATGGTCTAAAAGGAATATTTTCTTCATTTGTAAGATTGGCAGATTTTACTGTAGGTTTAATAATAGCCGCCGCTACTCTTGTTTTTGTTTGGGGAGTACTTCAATATGTAATTAGTGCTGATAATGAATCTAAAAAATCAGAAGCTAAAGGGTATATGACATATGGAGTAATAACATTGTTTGTAATGGTATCAATATGGGGTCTTACAAGGCTATTGTCTGGATCATTTGGTCTAGAAGAGAGCTTGAATCTTCCTGATGTTAAGAGCTCGGTTGATAAATATATTGTTTTATTAGATAGAAATTAATTATGAAAATAAGCGAATTAGTGAATAGTTTTTTAGATTTATTGTTAACAGCTGTCGTTCCAGCTCTTTTGTCTCTTGGGCTACTTTATTTTATATGGGGACTGTTAAAATTTTTAACATCAGCGGGGGATGCAACAAAGAGATCAGAGGGTATAAAAATAATGATCAATGGAGTAATTGCACTGACTATAATGCTTACTACTTGGGGACTAGTAGCTTTGCTTTCTAGCTTTGTTGGTTCATCTATAGGAATTCCACAGTTCTAATAATTTACATAGATATAGTAAAAATGCTGTGATATAATATTAGTATACAAATTATGTATATTATTTGGTATTAATTTAAATTATAAAATATGAAAAACATTAAAAAATTAGCAATAGCATCTGCAGCAACACTTCCAATGTTGGGATTTGCGCAAGATCTACAAAACTTATTCGGTCTAGTTGGTAGTGCACAAAACCTTGTAAACATTCTTATTGGGTTTGTTATTGCACTTGCAACACTTGTATTTATCTGGGGACTACTTAGATATATCGGTAGTGGGGAAGAAGACAAGAAGAAGGAAGCAAAGAGTCACATGGTATGGGGAATTATTGGTCTGTTTGTAATGGTATCAATATGGGGACTTGTATCGTTCTTACAAAGTGCATTATTCGGATCAGGAGGAACACCTGTATCTCCAACTGCACTTCCTTCAGTAGCACCGTACCAAAGAAGTAACTAATAATTTTTTATGGAAATTATTGAAAAGTTTGCATCAATAATAGTTAACCCTGCAATAATGGTTTTGTTTGCACTCGCTTTTGTTATATTTCTATGGGGAGTTGTTCAGTATATTAGAAACTCTAGTAGTTCTGAATCCAACACTACTGGTAGAGATCATATATTATGGGGGCTTATAGGGATGGCGATAATGGTTTCTGCATTCACAATAATAAAAATTGTAATAGGAACATTTGATATTCCTGAGCCGGAATTAATACGAGGTAAGTACTAGTATCAAATTCTAAAATACATTTCTTAAAACAGCCTTCAGGGCTGTTTTTTGGTATAAAAAAGACTGGTTAGTTGTTACTAACCAGTCTTGAGATTAATGTTTTAAGGATCTGCTGTAAGAATAAATTCTCCTACAACATTCTCCTTTAGATTCAATAATCTTGTCCAGAGTTGTGTCTGGTCTACAATATAAGAAAAAACTAATTTATCATCAGTTCTTTCTCTAAGGTAAAATTCGCCTCTTTTTACTCGAACACCATTATCTAGGTATCCAATAACTTTTGAGATGAATATTCCTTTACCACTTTTTTTATCAAGCGAATAGTAGAATCTACACTTTCTAGTTGAGCCATCACTAAGGTTCATGTGTGAGGTAAGTTCAAATTTGAGCTTACCGTCTGTTTCTTGGATGTTCTCAATATTTAATGGATCGTGATATTTATTATCACTAGTTACTTTAAATCCCCACGTTTCATGGTGACTCATGTAACTAGGACCTGATAGTTCAGGTCCATGTCTCCATTTTGATATAAAGGCTATGATAAACAATATTATTACAACCCCTCCAATTTTTTTAAATATAGATATAAATTTACTTAATTTACTTAATTTACTATTTTTCATTATTCTTCTCCCATTTTGTATATTGCTGTTGCTCCAGAGTCTTTTAGGACATCGGCACCAATAAATTTGTGAATTACTTTCTTTGCTTTTTCATCTTCAACTTGAACAATATCAAGTAATTCTTTGTCAATACCTATTAGTTCTTTAGTTGCAAGAGCTGTTGCTCTTGCTCTATGAACTTTGTTTTTAGCTTTAATAAGTTCTTGATCAGCAAAATCAATATCAGATATTTTTACAGATTGAACTTGAATACCTTTTATGTTTTCAGTCTCAATTCCTGATCTATGGTGATCAAAAATTAATGCTTTCAATCTCTTATCTTTCTTTGTATCAGTGTTGTATGTTTTGCTATTTACATCAAGATCGTCATCAAATGAATGTCTTACCAACTGCAGGAATAGACTTTGTTTCGATCCTTTGATTTCTTCTGAATTGAATTCACTTGCAATAGATGTTACAAGTCCTACAATTGAGGTTTTTAACAAACCTTTTGCTGAACTAATACGTTCTTCTTGTGAGCTTCCACTTTGATAGAAATTTACTAATTTCTTCAGAAAGAAACCGTCAGGGATTACATCAATAGTTATTGATGTTTTCATGACAATTCCATCAGAGCAGTCAAATGCTACAGGAATATCCTTAATTTGAGATGTTTTGATCTCAATTACATCTTTTCTATCTTCATCATTTTTAAGCATGACAATGGATTTAAAAGGGTGTAACAAGAATATTCCTTGGAATGCAAATTCCATATTTTTTCCAAAGTAGTTATTTATTACCCAAATTGTATCAGGTTCTATAACTGCGATGAAATCATCTTTAATTATAATTCCAATCTGTATTACCGCATAAGAAGCAATAATCGTAGATATTAGTAGTGTGCTAATTCCAAATAGGTTATCACCAATAAGTAGTGATAAAGCTAAAAGGGTTATAAACCAAAGTAGGATAAATGATCCTACTATTATCATGAGCCATAATGTATATGGGTTTTTGTATATTTTTGCTTCCATTTTATTTAGTTTTCAAGGTTGTTATAATTCTCTAGTTAATTCACATTGGTGTGAAATATGTAGGGAATTATGTTTTTTACTCTGTATATATTATAACATATATTATATAAAAATCAATAGTATAAAAAACCCTCCCAAAGCCGAAGCTAGGGAGGGTTGAGAGATATTGATTTAATATCTTGTGTATCTTGGTCGATACACGAGGTTGTTGCCTCGTGCATCACGGATGTTTCCACCCGTTGTGTAGTGTCTTTGAGGTCGATACTGTGGTCTTTGGCCATATCCAGGAGGACATCCTCCACCTAGACTGAGTCTTATCTGGGGAAGAAATGGTCTTCTTTGATATGACGCTTGTGAAGGTCTACATTGCGTAGGATTTCTTAGGATTGATGACCTTGTGGGGCCACAATCAGAAGGTGTTCTTCTGATAGTAGTTCTTGTTGGAGCACATCCCTGAGAATATCCTCTTGATCCATTATTAAAGCTATTGTTAACCGAACATGATGAGAAAATCATCATTACGGTTCCTAGTAGTGTAAGGTACTTTATTTGTTTGTTCATTTCTGTTGTTCTTTCTATTGGTTGGTTGTTTAAGTTGATTTCTATACAATTATACCACCTAGATACATAAAGTCAATACTATAAATATTGATACATTGGACAAAGGTCCCTTTATAAGTATAATAATTGAACATCCGCCTATAGCTCAGCTGGTAGAGCAGTCGCCTCTTAAGCGAACGGTCCTAGGTTCAAGTCCTAGTAGGCGGACAGATAGGGTTGTTAGTAACATTACAATATGATATATTCTATGCATGCCGAGGTGGCGAAATTGGTAGACGCGCTAGTCTTAGGAACTAGTAGAGCAATCTGTGGAGGTTCAAGTCCTCTCCTCGGCACCAATTTAAAAAACTCAGATTAATTTCTGAGTTTTTTATTTTACTTCTAGATTTCCTCTTTTTGTGCCTGGGGCGGGAATTGAACCCGCACCTACTTGCGTAGACAAGATTTTAAGTCTTGCGTGTCTACCGATTCCACCACCCAGGCAGGTGATAAGTTGAATAATCAACTTGAGGCGTGGGCGGGAATCGAACCCGCGCATGGAGGTTTTGCAAACCACAGCGTTACCACTTCGCCACCACGCCTTGTTTATTATTTAATACCTCTGGATATTTCTTCAATTCGTTGACGAGATTTTTCTCCATCATCAACTTTGAATTCAAAGAAAGGTATTCTTCGAAGTGCTGTAGTTTGTCTTACAAATTCCTTGAAATCTGAACGATGTCTTTTTAAGTATGACATAACTTTTTTCTCTAACACTTCAGGTAATACTGTAACAAAAATATCCATATCTTTAAAGTCCTTGCTTGGTAAAACTCGTGTTACAGTAATTAGAGATTCCCGACTTGCTTCTTTTGATATATATTTTGCTGCAGCCTCTGTTATTATTTTTTCTATTCTTGATTCTTGAAACTTCATATTATTTTTCTACTGACATATAGGGTACAAGCATGTCTCCTTCTGCAATATCAACTGTTCTATCAGTCAACATTGTTCCAAATTCTTCACCTTCATTAACACTATCAACTTTCTCCTTTATTTTTTGTAATTCTCTCACTGTAGCAGTTCCTATCTCTTCATCTCTTCTAAGAACCTTAACTTTTGCATTTTTCTTAATATTTCCTTCTTTTACTTTTCCTCCAAGAAGTTGAGCCTGTTTATTGATGCTAAATAGTTTTAAAACCTTGATCCTACCTGAAGCTTCATCTGTCATTATCTTAGGAGTTTTTTCTTCCGCAATTTTGTTTAACCAATCAATTGCTTCATATATAATTTCAAATGTTGATACTTCAACCTCTAATCTATCTGCTGATAGAACAGCTTGCTTATCAAGCGGGACATTGAATCCAACTACTACTGTACCTTCATTTCCGCTAGCTATTTTAATATCTTTCTCACTTATTGCTCCTGTACCAGTAGAAACTATATGAAATGCTAGTTTTTCACTATGTAATTTCTCCAACTCTTGTTCTATCGCTGCAATTGATCCTGATGTATCTGCTTTTACTACAATAGGTAAGACAAAGAATTCATCTGTAGAAACTAAGTTTTTCACATTTTCTCTAGATTCCTCATTAAGTAGGGCAACTTCTTCAGCCAATTTAATTGCTTCTTTTTTAGATTTTATAACTTCAAAAGATTCTCCTGCCTCAGGTGCTGTAGACCATCCAGATAGATTAATAGGGGATGAGAAAGATGCTTTCTTTAATGGTTTTCCAAGATAATCTTCCAGAACACGAACTGGCGCATATGAATCACCACATACAACATAATCACCTTGTTCAATAGTACCGTTTTTAATTATCATGGTAGAGCTAATACCTTTTCTTTTGTCTGTATTAGATTCGATAACAATTCCAAAACCTGGAAGACTTTCATCTCCTTCTAGTTCTTCTACATCAGAAACAAGGTTTATAATCTCAAGAAGATTATCAATTCCTTCTCCTGTTTTTGCTGATATTTCAACAACTGGAATGTCTCCTCCGTATCCTTCTATATATATCTCATTTTCTACCAAAGAGTTTTTTGTGGTAGCAACATTCGCTTTTGGACTATCTACTTTATTTATAGCAACAATTATAGGGAGTTTAGATTCATTTATACATTTAATTGCTTCCTTTGTTTGGGGCATAACTCCATCCTCAGCAGAAACTATCAAAATAGCTATATCTGCTGCAATAGCACTTTTTGATCTAACACTGGTGAAAGCAGAGTGTCCAGGGGTATCAATAAAGGTTATCTTGTTCCCATCTTTCTCTACCTCATACGCTCCTAAGTGTTGAGTAATACCTCCTGCTTCTTTATCAGCAATATTACTACTTCTAATATAATCTAAAAGAGTAGATTTTCCATGGTCTATATGACCCATGATTACAACCACGGGAGATCTTTTTGTTTTTGATGTATTTGTCATAATTATTTTATATACTGCGTGATTTGACTGTATTTGTCAATAATTCTTGCTCTTCTTCAGTCAGCATTCTTTCAGACTTCCATTCTTTTATCTCTTTTGCATATATATTTATTCTATCTCTAGAGTGTAATGCAGACAAGAGAACACCATCTCCTCTATCATTTACAAACATTGTTACAAAACTATTCTTTCCTCCAGAGTCTAATCCATCAAACGCTTTGAATGTGTTCAATGGTATATCTTTTATACTCTTACTCAACTTGTCATTAATCTCTAGGAAGTATTTAGTTGAATGCTCCTTGAACTTAATTAAGTCGTCTACGTCAGTTCCAATTTTTTGGATTACAGTATCAAGAGATCCTTTTGTTCCTCTGGTAAGTTTTTTAAATTTACCCCATATGAAAAAAGTATTAACTATTAAGGTAAGTGACAAAATTGATAGTATGTATATAATGATAGTAATAATTTCTGGTGAAAGAGCGTGCATAGTTTTTTCTTAGATTTTTAATAGTAATAAAGATTATACACCTAATGTTCATGTTTTCAAAAAAAAATATATATTTAGATCATGCATCTACAACACCGATGAGTAAAAAAGTGGTTTCAGAAATGAAACCATACTTTTCAAACATGTTTTATAATCCATCTTCTTTATATAATGAAGGTAGAGAAATTGCTTCAATACTAGAGGATTGCAGAAGTATTATTGCTAGATATATATCATGCAAGCCAGATAATATAATATTCACAGCCTCTGGTACAGAAAGTGATAATTTGGCAATACTAGGAGTTTATGAAGCATATAAAGATAATAATCCACATTTTATTACTTCCACTATAGAGCATCCCGCAGTACTTGAATCTTTTAAAGAAATAGAAAGAAGAGGAGGAAATGTGTCATATGTTTCGCCAGAGAAAGATGGAGTTGTTTCTGTTGATAAGGTGGGTCAAGAAATCACAAAAAATACAGTTTTGATATCTATAATTCATGTAAATAATGAAATAGGTACAATACAACCAATTAAGGATATTAGTAGAAAAGTAAATATATGGAAAAAAGAAAATAATAGAAGTATTTCAGAATATCCATTTATCCATACTGATGCTAGTCAATCTCCAAATTATATAAAATGTAATAGAGAATCAATTGGTGCTGATCTGATTACATTGGATGGGTCTAAAATATATGGACCAAAAGGTATTGGTATTTTATATAAACATAATAAGGTAAATATTAAACCTATTTCTTTTGGAGGTGGTCAAGAAGGAGGACTACGGCCTGGAACAGAAAATATTCCTAATATTGTTGGAATAACAAAAGCATTAGAAATAACAGAGGAGATAAGAAAGAAAGAAACAAATAGACTTCTAAAACTTCAAGAATATTTTAGAAAAAAGGTTATTAAGGAAATTAAAGGATCTTCTATAAATGGAAGTCTTAAGAACAGGATACCTAATAATATAAATGTATGTATAAGGGGAGTTGATTCAGAGTTTTTAATAATTGCATTATCTCAAAAGGGTATTATGTGTTCATTTATGACAGCTTGCCGTAATCTTGATGATGAATCATCTTCATATGTAATATCAGAGCTAGATCCAGAATGTTCAAAGTCTTCAATTAGAATTAGTATGGGCAGGGAAACTAGAAAGAATCAGTTAGATAAGGTTATAAAAGAGATTAAGAATATTATTGACAAGATAAGTATATAAGTGTTATAATATATATAAGAAATAGGTCACAGGCCTTTAACAATTCTTTTCTAAAGAGCTAGATGATGACTTTAATCAGCTGGAAGATGAAAGGTTGAAGGAAATAAAAAAACAACTTAATAAAAAACATGATGAAATCATGAAAGAAGTTGAGAAAATAATCAGCGAACAGATGTAGTACATCTATAAAAAACTCTCAATGCACCGTAATTAATTACGGTGCATTTTTTATTTTTCAAAATCTGATACAATACTTAATATGAACATGGATCAATTAAACAAACAGCAAATAGTACTTCTTACTCTACTTGTCAGTATTGTTACTTCAATTACAACAGGTATTACCACAATATCTCTTATCGGACAAAATCCAGTACAAACAGTTAATCAAACAGTTAATAGGGTAGTAGAAAAAACTATTGAAAGAGTTATTGAGAAAGAAAAAGTAGATGATGGAGATGTTGAGGAGAAACCTATAGAAAAAGAGATAGTTACTGTAGTTGTTAATGAGGAGGATTTAACAATAGAAGCTATTGAAAATAATTCAAAAAGCATTGTTAGAATTTTTGAGTCTAAATCAGGAGACTTTGTTTCAATGGGGGTGATAATAAAAAAAGATGGAACACTTTATACTCCTGGGATTTTCTACAAGAATAACTCTGATTACATTGGTGAATTTAATTCCGGATCATTCGCTCTTAATTTAGTTGAAGCGGATGATGAAAATAATATAACTATATTAAAACCTAATATTGAGGATGAAGAAGTAGAATTTTTACCAATAAGTGTTGGCGATTCAGATGAATTAAGGCTAGGTCAGAGTGTGATATCAATATCTGGAATTAATAATAATGTAGTTTCAACAGGAATAGTAACTTCTATGGAAAAGGGAATTAATGATGACTCTGAAAGATACACTTCATTAATTAATACTTCTGTTAAATCAGACATCATACAAAAAGGAAGTATATTATTAAATCTAAATGGTAAAATTGTTGGAATGAAGATGGGGTTAGAAAATTTAAATACAACATTTTATCCAATAAATATTATTAATTATAATATTTAATAAAATCGATTAAAGTATTTACAAACAGTAAGACATTCGTATAATAAAGAAATATGCCACCACTAAAAAATTTCACAAAAAAAGCACACGAATCGATAAGAAGCGCTCATGAATTAGCTGTTGAAAGAGGACAAAATCATGTTACTCCATTGCATCTTCTAACATCTCTTATTCTTCAAGATGAGAGTATGGTTATTTCTATAATCGACAAGATACAAATAGATCATAACTCCCTAATAGATACTCTATTAGAATTAATAGAAGGTCCTGATAATGTTGAAGTGCTATCTCCTTCATATCAAATGTATTTATCTCCAGAGCTTGCACAAGTTCTAGAAAATGCTACAAGAGTCGCCTCTAGTTTTGAGGCAGAATTTGTTTCAACGGAGCATTTGTTTTTGTCTCTTTTAGATATAAAAAGTCCTGCAAAAAATGTATTAGGAACACTTTCTATTGATAGAGATAAGGTCGTTAATATTATTAAAGATTTAAAAAATAATAAATCTTCAGATGATATAGAAGTAAAAAAATTTAAAACTTTAAGAAAATATACCAATAGTTTAACTGACGCTGCAAAGAGAAATGAATTAGATCCAGTAATTGGAAGAGATAAGGAGATAAATAGAATTATACAAATTCTATCAAGAAGAACAAAGAATAACCCAATATTAATTGGTGAGGCTGGAGTTGGGAAGACTGCAATAGTAGAAGGTTTGGCTAGCAGTATAATAATGGGAGAGGTGCCAGAATCGCTAAAGGATAAAGAGTTAGTATCTCTTGATTTAGGTCAGTTAGTTGCTGGAACAAAATATAGAGGAGAATTTGAGGATAGGCTTAAGGGTATTATGAAAGATATTAAGTCAGCAAACGGAAAGATAATTCTTTTCATTGATGAGATGCATACAATTGCAGGAGCTGGAGCATCTGAAGGTTCTCTTGATGCCTCAAACATGCTTAAGCCATCATTGGCCAGAGGTAATCTTAAGGTTATTGGAGCAACAACAATGAAAGAATATCAAAAGCATATTGAAAAGGATGCTGCACTTACCAGAAGATTCCAGCCTGTTGTGGTTGAAGAACCAAATATTGAAGATGCTATTGCAATAATGCGTGGAGTTAAAGAAAAATACGAACTATATCATGGAATACATATAACAGATGATGCTGTTTTAGCTTCTGTTGAATTATCTAGTAGATACATTACAGATAGATATCTTCCAGATAAGGCAGTTGATCTTTTAGATGAGGCTAGTTCTGCATTAAAAATTTCACTTGAAAATATGCCTCCACAATTAGTGGAGTCAAGAAGAAAATTAATGATGTTAGAGATTGAGAAAGAAGCATTGAGTAATGAAAAGAAAACAAAAAAGAAGACAGATAGATTAAAAAAAATAGAGAAAGAAATAGCTGACTTGAAAGAGGAGTCAAATGAGCTTGAATTAAAATGGAAGAATGAAAAAGAAGCTATCTTAAACATTAAGGAGTTAAAAGAATCTTTAGACACTCTTAAGCATGACGCTGACTCTGCTGAAGGTTCTTCTGATTTTGCACAAGCAGCAGAAATTAGATATGGAGATATACCTCAAGCTGAAAAAGAATTAAAAGAAAATGTATCAAGGTTAAAGAAGCTTCAAAAATCAAGAAGGATTCTTTGTGAAGAGGTAACAGAGGAAGATATTGCAAGTGTTGTTTCTAGATGGACAGGGATTCCTGTTTCTAGAATGCTAGAAGAAGAAATGGATAAGTTGTCTAGAATGGAGGAAAATCTAGAAAAAAGATTAATTGGACAAAAAAATGCAGTAGAGAGAGTTGCTAATACAGTTAAAAGATCTCGTGTTGGAGTTTCAGATCCAGAAAAACCTATCGGATCCTTCATGTTCTTAGGTCCTACTGGAGTGGGAAAGACTGAATTAACAAAAGCTCTTGCTGAATTTATGTTTGATGATGACAGAGCTTTGATAAGAATTGATATGTCTGAGTTTATGGAAAAACATTCAGTATCAAAGTTAATAGGTGCTCCTCCTGGATACTTAGGTCATGATGAGGGTGGAATAATTGAACAAATTAGACATAAGCCATATTCAGTAATATTATTTGATGAGATTGAAAAAGCTCATCCAGAAGTATTTAATATTCTTCTTCAGGCATTAGATAATGGTAGGTTAACTGACTCAAAGGGAAGAGTAGTTAATTTAAAAAATACAATTATTATTCTTACTTCTAATGTTGGCGCTGAATTTATAGATAAAATGGAATCAATTGGTTTTGGCGGGGAAGTTAAGACTAAAAAAGTTCAATATGAAGAAATGAAGAAAAATGTAGAGAAATCATTAAAGAATCATTTTAGACCTGAATTTTTAAATAGGCTTGATGATATTATAATATTTGATGTCTTATCAGAAGAGGCCATTAAGAAGATTGTTGAAATTCAAATTGATCAAGTAAAGAAAAGAATTGAAGATAAAGGTATTAATTTAAAAGTAAGTGCTACTGCTTTAAAATATCTTGCAAAAGAAGGATATGATCCAAAATATGGAGCTAGACCACTTAAGAGACTTATCCAAAATAAGGTATTAAACCCATTAGCGTCTCTTATAATACTAAAAGGACTACATGAGGGAAGTACAGTTAATGTAAATGTAAAGAATAATGAGTTTATATTCACTACTAAAAAAGGAAAAAAATCAAAAATATATACTGAGAAGGATGTATATGAAAAAAATGCTGTAGTTTAAAATTTTACTTATCATAAAAATTTGCTACAATATACGGACTTGCACAGGTGGCAGAGCGGTCAAATGCATTGGACTGTAAATCCAACGACTTCGGTCTACGGGGGTTCGAATCCCTCTCTGTGCACAGTCTAAAAAAGACCCATATGGGTCTTTTTTATTATATTGGCATAATATATATAGTGTGGTATAATATTATCTATGAATAACCAAGAACAGTTTAAAATAAAAAAGAAAAGAAAACTTTCTGATTTAAATAAAAAAGAGAAAATAACCCTATTTCTACAGATAGTTGGTGTTTTTGGTGTATTTGCTTTTATAATCTATTCAGTAGGTTTTTTGCCAGATGAGCTAAAAGGTCCAGAAAAAGAGTCTGCCTCTGAAGTATCTGAATCTAATGTGGATATAGAAGAAAATCTATCTTCTACAAGACCTTCTCGTATTTATATAGATAAAATAGGTGTTGATTCAAATATAGAATTGCCAAATAGTCAAAATATAGATGTTTTAGATGAGAGTCTTAAAAAAGGCGCGGTACATTATCCCGGATCAGGAAGTCTAGAACAAGGTAATATATTTATATTTGGACACAGTACTAATTGGAAAATTGTAAAAAACCAGTCATATAAGACTTTTAATAACCTAGAAAAGCTAGTTCCTGGGGATGAAATAAAACTAGAAGCTGACGGTGTTGAATATAAATATATAGTAGATAGTGTAATTTTGGCAAATGAGTCAGATGCGTTAGTTAATTTAGATACTACTGAACAAAAGCTAACAATATCAACATGTAATTCATTTGGAGAAAGACAGGAGAGATGGGTTGTAGAGGCTTATAGAATATAATTTTGCTATTGACAATACTTCTTAACATGATATAATATTTGTATATTTAATTAATATAAAACATGAAAAAAATTACACAAATAACTAAATATTCTTTTGTTGCAATACTATTATTAGCGTTTACTTCAAATAGTGTGTTTGCGTTCTCCTCATATGACTACAGTTATGGAGGTGATGACATTTCTTCATACGATTATAATTACGGTGGAGACTCTGTTTCTTCATATGATTACTACTATGGAGGTGATGACATTTCTTCATACGATTATAATTACGGTGGAGACTCTGTTTCTTCATATGGTTACTACTATGGAGGTGATGACGTTTCTTCATATGATTACTACTATGGAGGTGATGACATTTCTTCATACGATTATAATTACGGCGGAGACTCTGTTTCTTCATATGATTACTACTATGGAGGTGATGACGTTTCTTCATACGATTATAATTACGGTGGAGACTCTGTTTCTTCATACGATTATAATTACGGTGGAGACTCTGTTTCTTCATATGATTACTACTATGGAGGTGATGACATTTCTTCATACGATTATAATTACGGTGGAGACTCTGTTTCTTCATATGATTATAACTACGGTGGAGACTATGTTGCTTCATATTACTATGATGGTTACGATGGATATAATGACTATTACACCGACGACGACTATTATTATGATAATGATTGTTATGATTGTGGATCAAATTACTATCCAACACCAAACTATGTTTATACTCCATCAACTTATGTTTACACAAATAATAACGGTGGTTGTACTAACTGTGGTGGAAGCAATCCTCCAAGACAAGATAGACTAGATGTTAGGTGTGAAGTTTCTGATTCAACTGTTGAAGAAGGTGAACGTGTTGAATTCACTGTTGATGTAGATGGAGGAGATTCTCCATTTGATTATGAGTGGTCAGGAGATGTAGACGGAGATGATAGAACTATCTCAGAAAGATTTAACAGAGAAGGTAGATACACTGCAAGAATTACAGTTACCGATGACGATGGAAATCGTGCTAGTGATACATGTTCTGTAAGAGTTGAAGAGGAAGATGAGGAAGATGATGAAGACTTCGATGTAAAGTGTGAAGTTTCTGATTCAACTGTTGAAGAAGGTGAACGTGTTGAATTCACTGTTGATGTAGATGGAGGAGATTCTCCATTTGATTATGAGTGGTCAGGAGATGTAGACGGAGATGATAGAACTATCTCAGAAAGATTTAACAGAGAAGGTAGATACACTGCAAGAATTACAGTTACCGATGACGATGGAAATCGTGCTAGTGATACATGTTCTGTAAGAGTTGAAGAGGAAGATAGGGATGGAAGTATCTCTGTAACTTCAACAACAGGTTTATCAAATCCAAATCTTGGTAATCCGGCAGTTTCATCAGTATATCTTTCACAGGTTCCATATACTGGAGCTGGAGATACACTAATGTTTATGCTGTGGTCAATTGTAGGATTATTACTAACTATTGGAATTGTTTCAAAGGCTAGAAAAGCATCTTATAGAAAGCAAGTAGAAACAAGAGTTGAACAATTTAAAGAAGCTAATAGAACAATAGCTTAATAATAAAAAACACCCCATTTAATTTGGGGTGTTTTTTATTATTCCAGTGATTTTATAAAGTCTTCTATCTTCATTTGTTTCGATGATTCAGTATCTCTATTTTCCACTGTTATCATATCTGTCTCAATATCCTTATCGCCAATTACTATATAGTATGGAACTTTTTGTTTCTTAGATTCTCTAACTTTTTTACCCAGACTTTCGTTTCTGTCATCCAGCTCAACTCTATATCCTAGCTCCTTAAGTTTCTTGTATATATTACTTGAATATTCACTATGAGATTCTGCTATAGGTAAAACTCTTATTTGAACTGGCGCTAAGTCAAATGGGAAGTTTCCTGTAAAGTGTTCTATTAATAATGACATAAATCTTTCAAGAGATCCTGCAATTGCTCTGTGAATCATTACTGGAGTTTCTTTTGTTCCAGTATTTGTTGTATATTCAAGATTAAATCTTTTTGGCATTACAAAATCTAATTGAACTGTTCCTAGTTGCCACTCTCTACCTATAGAATCTTTAAACATGAAGTCTAGTTTGGGTCCATAGAATGCAGCTTCTCCTTCCACTATTTTATAAGGTAGTTTTTCTTCTTCTGCTATTTTTTTTAAAGCATCTTCCGCCATGTCCCAAGTTTCTTTTTCACCAAGCATTTTTTCTTCATCTCTTGTAGAAAGTGATACCCAAAAATCTCCCTCATTCCACATATCAATTGAAGAATAGAATTCTTTTATTATATTTACTATAGAGTGAATTTCTACTTCCATCTGTTCTTTTGTACAAAATATATGTCCATCATCTTGAGTGATGCTTCTGACTCTTGAGAGTCCTTGTAGTTCTCCTGACTGCTCATCTCTATATACTGCTGTTGATTCTACAAATCTAAGAGGAAGATCTTTATAGCTTCTTGCTTCGGAATCAAAAATTTGTGTGTGATGAGGACAATTCATTGGTTTTATTACAAAATCAGAATCTTTACCGCGGACTTTGAATAGATCATCTCCAAATTTTTCCCAGTGACCTGATGTTTTATATAGGTCAGGTTTTGTTATATGAGGAATGCAGACTTCCTGATATCCATATTCTTTTTGAATATTATTAATTTTTTCTATTATTGCTTTTCTTATAGCTGTTCCTTTTGGTGTGAAAAGTGGAAGTCCTGCTCCCACAAGTGGAGAGAATACAAATAGTCCCATTTCTTTTCCTATTTTCCTATGGTCCCTTTTTTTTGCTTCTTCTATTTGAGTCTCATATTCTTTTAATTCTTCTTCAGATTCAAAAGCTAATCCATAAATACGAGTCAACATTGTATTTTTTTCATCTCCTCTCCAGTATGCGCCAGCAATCTTATCTACCTTAAATGCTTTTGCATTTATTTCACTAGTATTTTCTACATGAGGTCCGCTACATAAATCTACAAAGTCTCCTGTTTTGTATGTAGATAATGTTTTTCCTTCAGAGACTAATTCTTCGATTAATTCCATCTTATATGGATTATTTTTGAATATTGCCCTTGCTTCTTCAGGAGATATTTCATTATATTCAAAATCCAAATTTTTAGATATAGCTTTCCTCATTCCTTTTTGGAATTCTTTTAGATTTTTATCATTAGGTACTTTGTCTTCACTAAATTCAAAATCATAATAGAAACCAGTATCAATCACAGGTCCAATTGCTAATCTTGCTTCTGGATCAAATTTAAGAACTTCTATTGCTAGAAGGTGTGCCAAAGAGTGTCTTATATTATGTAGTTTATCATTCATAAGGTATAGAATATCATTAATTTAGGGAAAATAAAAATATTTATTATTATATAATAAACTTTACCTAGATATATTAACAAGCGGTTTTATTATATTCCCTAGGATACTAACTTCGTCATTTCTAAGTGATAGCTCTCCATCAATTCTCACGCAATTATCTTCTTGTATAAATTTGCTACCAGCCTTGTCCTCTGCATATGTTTTTGGAAATATTACAACTTCTATAGGCCCTGAGTAGTCTGTAACTTCAACAAATGCCATCTCTTCTCCTTTTTTTGTCATTATAACCTTAACAGAAGTTATAATTCCTAAAACTGCTAATGTTTTTACGTTCTTTTTTCTATCTCTCCATTCAGTTTGTTTTTTCTTCTTCAGCTCTTCTCTAGCTTCTGCATCTAGGACTTCTGTTTCTTCTTCCTCCTCTACAATTTCTACTTTCAATTCTTCGTCTCTAAGTAGCTTTTCTCTAGTTTTATCAATTTCAATTTGACCCATTTCTTTTATCTTCTTATTATCTCTTGTTCTTGTTTCAAACATTGATTTATATTTATCAAGAGGATTTCCCGAAATATATAATCCCAAGTGCTCTTTTTCCCATTTAAGCTTCTCATCACCATCAATTTTTTTATGAGACTTTAAATTAAGTGGCGCCAATCCTTCTGACTCATCAAATGATCCAAACAGAGAATCTTGTGCACCTGCTTGTTTAGATATCTCTTTATTGTATGTAAGTATGTCTTCTAAATTATATATAACTTCTCCTCGATCAATTAGTTTGTCCAAGGCTCCGCATTTGGCCAATGCTTCAAGAGACTTTTTGTTCATATCTTTTGATGAAATTCTGTTTAAAAAATCTTCAAAACTAATAAAAGGACCATCCTTTTTCCTGGAAGTAATAATTGCTTTTGCAGAATTATCACCAAAGTTCTTAATTGTTTTAAGTCCAAATCTAATTTTGTCCTTCACTTCATCAGAACCACTTTTAATTACAGTGAAGTCTTCAAAAGATTCATTAATATCTGGGGGTAAAACCTCAATATTAATCTTCTTGCATTCATTAATCATATCTCTAATCTTTTCTACATCACCTTGGTCAGATGTAAGAACTGCTGCCATATACATAACAGGGAAGTTGGCTTTTAGATAACTTGTCCAATATGCAACTAGTCCATAACTAGCAGCGTGACCTTTGTTGAAACCATAAGCTGCAAAAGTTTCAATTTGCTCCCACAGTTCTTTTGTTTGTTCTAATGTAAGACCTCCAACTTCCTGACACCCTTTATAAAATTTTTCTTTTTGTTGTGCCATTAGTTCAGGAATTTTCTTACCCATGGCTTTACGGAACTTGTCCGCCTCTCCCCATGAATATCCTGCAAAGTTTACAGCAAGAAGCATGATGTCATCTTGGTAAATTAAAATACCATATGTCATTTCCAATATTTCTTTAAACCTATCATCTATATACCTTACTTTTGAAGGATTATTTTTTCTTTCAATGTAATCAGGAATAAAGGCAAGTGGACCAGGGCGATACAAGGCAACCATGGCATTAATATCATCAATATTAGTAGGCTTAAGGTCCTTTAGATACTTAATCATTCCATCTCCATTAAGCTGGAAAGTTGCTCCTGTTTCTCCACGAGAGATCATTTCATAAGTAATTTTGTCATCAAGTGGAATGTCATCAATTACAATATCTATGTCATATAGTTTTTTTGCTAACTTTCTAACATTACCAATAATAGTTAAGTTTTTTAATCCTAAGAAATCAAATTTTAAAAGACCTACACCATCTTCTCCTACTGAGTGCATATTATATTGAGTAATTAATTTACCAGAGCCTTTAGGATCTAGCTGAACCGGAACATCAACCTCAAGAGGATCAGGAGAAATAACAACACCAGCAGCATGAACACCAATATGTCTTGCACAACCTTCAATTTTCTGTGCCATATCTAAAATTTCTTTTGTAGTAGAATCGTTGTTATATAAATCTCTAAGCTCTTCAATATCATCAAGTGCTTTTTGGATTGTCATAGGAAATCCTTGTGCTCCTAAGGGTATTAGTTTTGCAATTCCATCTCCAATTTCATAATCATATCCCATAGCGCGTGTCACATCACGAACAGCACCTTTAGCAGCCATTGTTCCGAAAGTTCCAATTTGAGCAACATTATTGTGTCCATATTTACTACGAGCATATTCGATCACTTCATCACGACGTGCATCGGCAAAGTCCATATCAACATCAGGAGCGGAAGGTCTTCCTGGATTTAAAAATCTCTCAAAAGGAAGTTGTAGTAGAATTGGGTCAACTGTTGTAATACCTGTTAAATATGAGACAAGAGAACCAGCAGCTGAACCTCTGGTATTTGTAAGGATGTCATTATCTCTAGCATAGTTTAGTAAGTCAGATACAGTTAAAAAATAGTTTGCATATCCCTTGTCTTCTATAACACCAAGTTCATAATCAATCCTTTCTTTAACAACATCATTTAGCTCCATCTTACGACGCTCCAGTCCTTCCATCGTCATGTGTCGCAATTCTTCATCTGGAGTTCTTCCACTTTCAACTTTATAATCAGGAAATTTCCATTTAGCGATTGGTATATGAACATTACACATCTCAGCAACCTTTTCTGTGTTTTCTAGTGCTTCAGGAGTATCTGAAAAATAATCATTAGCAGTCTTTTGACTTATGAAAGAAAAATCTTCGTTCTCTGTATAGTTATTATCTCGGGCTCCAAAAGATGATTGAATAGATATAAGTGTTTTTCTTGCAACACGATCTTCTTTTCTTAGGTAGTAAACATCATGAGCAGCTAATAAGGGAATATCATGTTCTTTTGAATATTCAATAGTTCTTTTTTTCTTTTCTAGATTGTTATCTAATTCTGGGTGGTGTAATAGTTCTAGATATAATTTATCACCGAAAACTCCCTTCAAGAAAGATGTCATTTCATGAGCTTTTTCAATATCATAATTATCTAAATATGTTGCAATATCACCAGCAAAAAAAGGAGAAATACATATCAGACCTTCATGATATTTTTCAATTAAATCACGATCAATCCTTGGCTTATAGTAGAATCCTTCTATTTGAGAAGCTGTAACTATTTTGATTAAGTTTTTGTAACCGATGTCATTTTCTGCAAGAAGGACAAGTCTTGTTCTTCTTGAGTCTACTCTAGTTTCTTTATCATGCCTTGTTCGAGGTGCTACATATGCATCAATACCAATGATTGGCTTAATGTCATTTTTTTCACATTCAATATAGAACTCAATTGTTCCATACATATTATTGTTATCAGTTAAAGCAAGAGATGTCATACCATCTTCTTTTGCAGCTGAAACAAGTTCTTTTATTTTTGGTAATGCAGATAAAAGACTATAGTGACTATGGACGTGGAGATGTGTGAAAGGCTTCATAATGAATACAGTATATCAATAAAAATATAATTCTGTAATTGATAACTATGATATTATATGTCAATGAATATACCTTCTGGAGTTGAATATCTAATTGGAATTGATGAAGTTGGAAGAGGTCCACTCGCAGGACCTGTAACTCTTGGTTTTGTGGTAATTAAGCCAGAAGATGTTAAGTATCTACCTGAAGGAGTAACTGACTCAAAGAAACTTTCAGAAAAAAAGAGGGAACTATTAAGTGAAGAGTTTATAAGATTAAAAAAAGAAGGAAAGATAAATATATATACAAAATCTGTACCAGCTACTACTATAGATAAGATAGGAATATCTCCGAGTATTAAAAAGTGTATTAAAGCTGGATTAGATTCAGCAAAAGTTGATCCTAAAAATACTATGGTATATCTAGATGGAGGACTATATGCTCTTGATGAATGGATTAATCAAGAAACAATAATAAAAGGTGATGCAAGTAATGTATTAATTGGAGCAGCATCTATTTTCGCAAAGGTATATAGAGATAGATATATGGTAAAACTTGGTGAAGAGTGTGGTGATTATGGTTTTGAAAAACATAAAGGATATGGAACAAAGGCACACAGAGAAGCAATAATAGAAAAAGGTCCTTGTGAGTATCATAGATTGAGTTACTGTAAGAATATTTTAGGTAAATAAAAAAATATTACTAATCTAAATTATACCCATTGCATTAATCTAATACTATGCTAAAATCTCTCCACTATGTCAGTAAGAATGAGACACACAAGAGCGCATTCAAAGAATAGACGCTCACATCATAATGTTACAGAAGCAACACTTTCTAAAACAGAAAGTGGAGCTCCTCACGTACGTCACAGAGTTTCACCAGTTGATGGAACTTACAAAGGACGTAAAGTTATCGATGTTAAGAAGTCAAAATAAAAAACTATTTAAAAAGATTCATTAAGTTGAATCTTTTTAATTTGCATTAGAAAATAAACTTGGTATAATACTTATATATATGGCGAATAGGCACCTTTCAAGATCAATTGTTTTACAAACTCTATTCGAGTGGGACTTTAATGGTTTTAATGAAAAACAATCATTAGAAGTGTTAACTCGTAATGCTACTGAGTTTGCACCTGGTCTTGGAGATTTTGCATTCATGAAGAGCCTTCTTCATACAGTTGTCTCTAAATCTAAAGAGTTAGACGATATAATTACAAAAGCAGCCCCAGAATGGCCATTAACTAAGATTGCTAATGTCGATCGTAATGTTTTAAGGCTTGGATTATCAGAACTTATTTTTTCTGATAAGAAAGAAGTTCCTCCTAAGGTTGCTATTAACGAAGCTATTGAATTAGCAAAAAGTTTTGGTGGAGAATCATCAGGACGTTTTGTTAATGGAGTTCTTGGTGCAGTATATAAGGAGCTAGGAGAACCGGGGAAAGATGATACAGGAAAGAAAAAGAAAGAAGTTCCTTATGAAGAATTACTTTTAGAAGAAAAGGGAGGTGCTGTAGTATATGCAAAACATGAAGGATCAATATATTTTGCTTTTGTTCATGATGTCTTTGGACATTGGACTCTTTCAAAGGGAGGGCCAAAAGGTAAAGAAACTGTAGAAGATGCAGCTGTAAGATCTATTAAAGAAGAAATGGATTTAGATATAGAATTACAAGGTGTATTGGGAGATAATGAATACATTGCAAATCATCCAGAGAAGGGAAAACATAGAAAGCATGTTGTTTATTATCTTGGAGAATCGAAATATGAACCAGTAACACTTGGAGAATCAGGAGGTCTTGACCAAGCTAAGTGGTTTGAAGCTGGAGAGATATCAGATTTAAATTTTTATGAAGATATAACACCACTTGTTACAAGATCTATTAATGTGCTTGCAGGAAAGGAAACTTTAGAGTAGTCTAAAATCTATGGATACATCAAAGGTGGAGAAAGTAATAGGAGTAGAATTTTCTGATAAGAGTCTTATTGAAATGGCTCTTACACATCGTTCGTATGTAAATGAGAATAGAAGTCATAAGAAAAAGCATAATGAAAGATTGGAGTTTCTAGGGGATGCAGTATTAGAGCTATCTATTACTGATTTTTTATACAGAAAATTTCCAAATAAGAATGAGGGCGATTTAACTCTTTATAGAGCTTCTCTTGTTAATACTGATACATTGGCAAAAGTATCAAGTGACATGGGTTTAAATAATTTTATATTACTTTCAAAAGGAGAATCAAAAGATACTGGTAGAGCAAGACACTCTATATTAGCTGACGTTATGGAATCTGTAATAGGGGCTATATATTTAGATAAAGGATATGAAGTGACTGATAAATTTATCTTAGAAAATATATCTCCTTTAATTGTTGATATTATTAAGAATAAATCATGGATAGACGCTAAGAGTATGTTTCAAGAAAAATCTCAAGAAGTGGAAGGAGTAACTCCACATTATGATACTTTAGATGAAGTAGGACCTGATCATGATAAGGTTTTTGTTGTGGGGTTACATATAGGAGAGGAGCTAGTTTCTAAAGGAGAAGGGAAGAGTAAGCAGGAGGCAGCACAAGATGCAGCTGCTAAAGGTTTGATAGCTAGAGATTGGTCATAGGTTGACTTATTTGATATAAATGTTAACATTATTTTTGTAATGGGTTCTGTTTTATTTGTTGCCATTTTTGCTACAGTTTACCCGTTACCACATATATAGTTAAACTCTATAAAATGTGGTAAGGCGATGGATATTTATCCATCGCCTTTTTTCCTACCCAATTTAATTCAAAATTGATATAATATATTTACATGTATTTAAAATCTCTATCAATTCAAGGGTTCAAATCTTTCTCTAGTAAATTTGATGTACACTTTGATTCTCCAATTTCTTCAATAGTGGGACCAAATGGTAGTGGTAAATCTAATATTGCAGAGGCTTTTAAGTTTGTTCTTGGAGAGCAAAGTATTAAATCTCTTAGAGGAAAAAAAGGATCAGACTTAATATTTAATGGAGGTAGTGGAGGAAAAAGAGTAAATAGGGCTTCTGTGGAAGTTGTTTTTGATAATTTGGAAAATGTGCTCGATATTGAGTATGATGAGGTTGTTTTGGAAAGAGTTGTAAATCGCGATGGAACAAATGAATATTTAATTAATGGTTCAAATGTAAGACTTAAGGATATTACAGAACTTTTAGCTAAAGCTAATATTGGTCCATCAGGTCACCATATAATCTCCCAAGGTGAAGCTGATAGATTACTTAATTCAAATCAAAAAGAAAGAAGAGGTATTCTAGAGGATGCATTAGGTCTTAGACACTATCAGATGAAAAAGAATGAAAGTGAGAAAAGATTAGATAAGACAGTTAAAAACATGAAAGAAGTTGAATTACTTCGTCGTGAAATTGCACCTCAATTAAAATATTTAAAAAAACAAGTAGAAAAATTTGAAGAATCAAAACAAATACGCTCATCTCTACAAGAGTCATATAAAGAATATTTAGCGCGTGAAGAAAAGTATATTTTTCTTAATAGGAAGGATATAGAATCATCACTTAAAGGCCCATATGAAAAGAAAACAGAATTAAATTTAAATATTAGAGAACTTGAAGAAAAAATTGATAATTTGAATAAGGAAGTTAAAAAGGATAATGATACAGAAGAGGTAGATAGAATTAATAATGAAATACAAGGTCTTAGAAGCAGGATGAATTCAGTTATGAAGGATATAGGTGTGCTAGAAGGAAAGATAGAAGTTTTAGAATCAGTATCAATAAATCAACCTGAGGAAACTATAAATGATAGACAAATATCATTTTCTAGAATTAAGAAATTCGTGACTACTTTTTTTGAGAGGACTAATGATGCTGATATTGATATTAACTCTCTTAAAGAGGCTATTAAGAGCTTCAAAGGTACTTGGGAATCGGAGTTCGATACTGATATTGTTGATGATAATAAACCTGTAGTAGATAATTCTAATAATATAAGTGAAGTAAGAAGTGAAATATTGGAAAAGGAAAATGAGTATAAGGAATTACAACTTAAAGAAGAAGAATTAATAACTAAACAAAGAAGTCTTAGTCAAAACGATATAGAAGAAAAGAATAAAAGTTTAGAGTTGGAGCGTAACTTATATGCTTTCAAAAAAGATCTTTCTGATACAGAGAGAGAAATTGCATTATTAAGACAGAGAATGGAAACATTAGATAGAGACCAGGAAATATTTAGAGATGAATTAAATGAAGCAAGAGCACTTCTTGGAGAATATGGTGTACAGTATGAAAAAGTTGAAGACAATATAAATATTATTTCCGAAGATAGATCAGAACAAAGAAATAGATTTAGAGATATAGAGAGAATGAAATTAAAATTAGAATCTATGGGGGCATCTGCAGAATCACAAGATGAGCTATTTGATGAGTACAAGGAACTTCAAGATCGTGATGATCATTTTAATACTGAATTAATTGACCTTAAAAAATCTGGAGAATCATTAGAAAAACTAGTGGAAGAATTAGGTGATAAATTAAAGAATGAATTTGCTATAGGTATTAAAAAAATCAATGAATCATTTGGAAGCTATTTCAACTTGATGTTTGGAGGAGGTGAATCATCACTTACATTAACCTCAGAAACAGTTACTGATGAAGATGGAGAAGAAGAGATTAAGGAAGGGATTGATATTAATGTTAATTTGCCTAGAAAGAACATCAAGTCTTTAATGATGCTTTCGGGAGGAGAAAGAGCACTTACTTCTATAGCCTTATTGTTTGCTATGTCAGCTGTAAATCCACCTCCTTTTATAATCCTAGATGAGACAGATGCAGCTCTTGACGAGGCTAACTCTAGAAAATATGGAGATATGATTGAAAATTTAGCACGGCAATCTCAATTAATTTTAATTACTCACAATAGGGAGACTATGTCACGAGCTGGAGTGCTATATGGTGTGTCTATGGGAAATACTGGAGCCTCACAAGTCTTGAGTATAAAACTAGATGACGCGGTTACGATTGCTAAGTAGTGTATTGACTAACTATAATATTTTATGTAGTATAAAAAAGAAATAAGCAAGGTGCTTATATAATTTGAACCCTAGAAATAGAAAAAAATAAAATGGCAGTAGAGAAACTAAAGAAACCAGAAGAGTTAGAGATTAATGATGGAGTTTACATTCCGCCTACAAACGAATTCGCAATGAAGGATTTGTATCGTGAATATAGTAATCACACTAAAGGAAAAGGTCGATTGTATGTTTGCCAAATTGGCCCCCAGACAAGTGAACATGGAGTATTAGTGACTATCCGAGGTGCTACAAAAGATGATAATCCCATAATGATTATTCCTAAAAATAGTAAAATAAAGGAACCTCTTCGTATACCTATCAGATTCTTGAAAAAAATCTCCTAAGCAGGATTCTAAAAAATACCAAGACCCAATAAGTTTTATCTTTGCGGGTCTTTTTTTTATATTAAATATCCATCTTTATCTACAAAGCCATCAGACACTTTTGTATTTAAAAAATCATTAAGTTCCTTTTTATTTATATTAAAATCTTCGAAGTTATCCCTAATTTTTTTTATAAGACTAAGAAAAACATCTTTTGTATAAAACTTTGGTTTTGTGTCAGTATTTACTATGAACACAAACTTTTCTCTATATTCTTTTGATAATTTAGTTATCATTAATTTATATTATACCCTATGGAGGAAACTATGATGTTACAGCATAAGAATAAAGTAAAAATAAAGAAGTTATAAAGTATTCTGATTAAACATGACCTCTTCTTGTTCCAGTATCTCTTTTTATATTAGCACCAGCCACTTTCTTTGTTCCACCAGCACCTAAGTCACCACTATTACCAAATATGGTTTTAATCTCCTGTGGTGGTCTTTTTACTTTTGTTTTTTTCTTTTTTTTCTTTCCCATATTATTCAGTTTCTAAAACCATTTCTAAATTAATTTTTTTCTCTTCTACATCTACTTCTTTTACTAATACAGTTACAGGATCTCCTAATCTGTATACATTTCCATTCTTCTCTCCAACAAACTTATAAAGCTTTTCTTCATATAAATAGAAGTCATCCTTCATGTCTTCTACCCTTACCATTCCGTCTGCTCCAGTAGAATCAATTTTAATGAATAACCCCCAATCAGTCATTCCACTTATCACACCAGTAAATTCTTCTCCAACATGTTGCAACATGAATTCTGCTTGTTTTAATTTAATTGAATCTCTTTCTGCTTCTTGAGCAGCTTTTTCTTGTTCACTGGCTTGTTCAGCAGCCTTTTTGTAATATGATACATCATTGTCTGACATGAATTTTTTAGTAAGTATTGATTCCATTGCTCTATGTACTAATAGATCAGGATATCGACGAATAGGAGATGTGAAGTGGGTATAGCTAGAGAATCCTAGTCCGAAGTGACCTTCATTAAATATACTATAAATAGCTTTCTGCATAGTTCTAATAGCAGTTGTTGAAACCAATTCTTCTTCTGGTTTTCCATGAGCAAGGTCTATGATTCTGTTTAATTCTTTACCAGAAACTATTCCTTCATCATCAACCTCTAGATCATAACCTAGAACCTTAAGGAATGTCTTCAGTTCTCCAATTTTTTCAGGATCTGGATTACCATGAACTCTATACATCATACCTTTATCTTTGGTTGTCTGATCTTTGTCCCAAGTATCCATGTATGTAGCCACTTTTTTGTTTGCAAGAAGCATAAATTCCTCAATCATGTGATGAATTGGCAGTCTTTGTTTTCGGTATACTTCAATAGGGAATCCTTTATCATCTAGTTTGAACTTGAATTCATCTGACTCAAATGATATGGCACCTTGTTCTTTTTTAACCTGTTCCATAACTTTGGCCATTTTTAAAAGAGTATTTATTTCCTCCATAAAAGGTCCTTCAATTTCTCCATCAGCCACTTTTTGTGCATCTTCATATGAGTATCTATGGTCTGAGTGCATAATTGTCTTTCCAAACCATTCACTGTATACTTTTCCGCTTTCATCCATTTCAAATATTGCAGAGAAAGATAGTTTGTCTTCGTTAGGGTTTAGAGAACATAGGTCATTAGATAGAACTTCTGGAAGCATAGGAATTGTTCTGTCTACTAAATATACAGAAAAAGATCTCAAATATGCTTCTTGGTCAATAGCAGACCCTGGAGTTACATAGTGAGACACATCAGCAATATGAACACCTACTTCATAATTTCCATTATCTAATTTTTTAATAGATAGGGCATCATCAAAGTCCTTTGCATCATATGGATCAATTGTAATTGTTGTAGTTCCACGAATATCCCTTCTCTTCTCTATTTCTTCGGCAAAATCCTTGGGTGCTTCATCTCTAATTCTTTGAGCTTCTGCTTCAATTTCTGCTGTGTGAAATGGCTCAAATCCATTATCATATACTGTTGCTTGCATCTCTGTCTCATTCTCTCCTTTCATTCCTAAATCTTTTATTATGTGACCTCTTGGACTCATATCAACCGGCCATTGATCAATGTCTACAACTACTTTATGACCATTAGGAACTGAATCGTATTCGTAAACTTTAATATCTTTATGTAGTTTGTTGTCATCAGGCATTATATATGCAAACTCTCCAGAAACTGTTGTATCAATTTCTCCTACATATCTTGTTTTTCCTCTTTCCTTTACTTCCTTAACTTTACCAATTAGGTCATCTCTCATTTTTCTACCATCTATCTCAACTACAACAGTATCTTTATTGTAGGCGTTATTTAAATCTTCATTAAATATTCTAATAGAAATATCCTTTAGAGTAGGGTGATCAACAAAACCTATACCACTTGCTGATGTTCGTATTGTTCCTTCTATTAATTCTTTCTTTCCATGAGATCTGTTTTTATTATTATGAAATTTTTTCTTGTTCTCATCATTATGACTATGAGAATTTCTTTGGTTGGTTTTATGCATATGTTTATTATTTTACTTTAACTAGATAGGATAGCAAGTAATTGCGTCTGTATAATTTAATATAAATAGTATTGAAATAAATATACATTGACTTAATAACACTACTTTGTTAATATATCGCTCATGTTAATGATTAGATTACAAAGAACAGGAAGAAAGCACGAACCAGTATTTCGTGTTGTTGTTACTGATTCTAAAACAGGACCTAAGAGTGGAAAGCATATTGAGATCCTAGGATCATATGATGCTCGTAAAAAAGACAGAGCTATTATCAAAGAGGATAGAGTAAAACACTGGATTGCTCAAGGAGCACAAGTGTCAGATACTGTATACAATGTATTAGTAGATCAAGGAATTGTTGAAGGAAAGAAAAAGAATGCACTTCCAAAGAAAACTCCTATTGTTAAGGAACCTACTGAAGAAGAATTAGAAGCAGCGGCTAAGGCTAAAGAAGAAGCTGAGGCACCAAAAGAAGACGAAAAGACAGAAGAAGAAGTAGTAGAAGAAGAGAAGGTTGAAGAAGTTCCAGTTGAAGAGGAAAAAACAGAAGAAGTAGCAAAAGAGGAAGTAAAGGAAGAAGAGAAAACAGAAGAATAAAAAAAAGAAGCCTAACGGCTTCTTTTTTTTGTTCAAAACTAATTTGTTCAAAACTAATTTTCAAGGTATTATTTATCTATGAAATTTAAAAAATATTTTTATTTATTTTTATTACCATTCTTTATTACGAATGCTCAATCTGTTGATATTAGTGTAGAGGATGATGTTTTAGTTCAGGAGATTACAGAAGAAGAAATTACTTCTATAAATTTTGATGAAATTGAAATATTTGATGAAAATGAGTTTGAGTTACCAGATATTTATATTAGTGATGTTAGGACAGAGTTTGAAGAATATTTACCGGGAGATATTGTTCAAGGACAGTTTGTTATAAACAATACAACAGACAATCAAATATCTGATTTATATTACACTGTTGATAGGGATAGAAGAGAGGGTCCAATCACTCTTGAAGGAGAATCTAAAGAAAATATTTTTTTCTCTTACAGACTACCTAAAGATGGAAATAATGAACAAGTTGCAAATATTAGATTACAACAAGAAGACGAAACTCTTATTATAAATGAAGAGTTTAGTATTAAATATAGTTCACAGGATATAGATAATAGTTATATATCTATTACTTTTGCTGTTATTTTACTAGTAATAGTATTTCTGATGATTATTTTTAGAAAAAAATCATCAGTATCATATCCTATAGCAATGATTCTGCTTGCTTCTTCGTTTATTGTTCCAGAGAGTGTTGAGGCAGTACATGAGGATCTATGTCCAAATATAACAGGGGAATATTTAACTGTCCCAGATGGGTATGAGATAGACAGTAGTGGAGATTGTGTTCATCCAGAAGATAAGTGTTCAAATATGATTGGAGTTCAATATTCTATTCCAACAGATTTTACAATAGATTCTAACGGAGATTGTGTGGAAAGCGCTTTAGATGTTTGTAAAAATCTAAGAGGGGTTCAATATTTTGTTCCATGGTTTTATGAAAGAGATAATTGGGGAAACTGTAATCAACAATATGAAGATCAGTGTTTAAATATACCTGATTTTCAGAGACATGTTCCTACGGGGCAATTTCAAGATGATGATAAAAATTGTTTTGATACTGTTGCTTTTGATAGGTGTAATAATATTCCTGGAATTCAAGAATCAATACCTAGTGGATACCAAGGTTATGCGTATGATTGGGAATATAATGGAACAGTATATCCACGTGAATCGTGTTATTTTATACCATCACCCAATGATCTTTGTAGTACTATATATGGAGTTCAGACAGAAATTCCTCTTGGCTATAGGGACTCTAGTAATATACGTAGTCCTGAAAATATTTATAAATGTCAAATGGTAGATTGGTGTCCAAATAGAATTGGAATGCAAACATATGTCCCTCACCAGGACAGACTAGATGCTGATGGAATATGTAGACTTAATGATGTCTGTGTAAATATTGAAGGAATTCAATTCCCTGGTCCACCTGAAGGTTTTTATGATGATGAGTCTTTTAGGTGCTATAGATATGATAAGTGTACAAATATAGAAGGAGAACAACTGTCTGTTCCTTATGGATATGAAGCAAGTCCTGATGGAGTTTGTACAAACCTAGACATTTGTCCAAATATAGAAAATATTCAAAGAACTGTTCCTGAGGGATATGTAGTTGATGGAGGTGTTTGTGTCGAAGAAAAAACATGTGATGACCAATATTGTGTTTCAGGAGATCAGTATGAATGGCAAAAGTTCCCAACTGGTAATACAGGAGATAATATGTGTATAGCAGGTCAAGAATATACACACACATGTACAAGTTCAGGATGGAGCCCTGTTCCAACCGGAAACACATGTACAGAATGTAACGAAAATAGTACTGAAGGAGAGTTATCATGTTTAGGTGGTCAAGAATATACATGTAATAATACAGAATCAGGCTGGAGAACTACTCAAACAGGAAATACATGTACACAATGTAACGATACACAAACTGAAGGAGATATTGTTTGTATTAATGGTCAAGAGAGTACATATACATGTACAAACTCAGGATGGGAAAGAAACCCAACAGGAAATACATGTACACAATGTAACGATACACAAACTGAAGGAGATATTGTTTGTATTAATGGTCAAGAGAGTACATATACATGTACAAACTCAGGATGGGAAAGAAACCCAACAGGAAACGCATGTTCTGGATGTGACAATACACATTCTCAATGGGATACAACCTGTATACAAGGTCAAGAAAATACATATACATGTGTTGGCAATGACTGGACAAGAAACCCAACAGGAAATGCATGTTCTGGATGTGATGATACTCATACTGAAGGAGGTGTATCATGTGTAAATGGCCAAGAAAGCACATACACATGTGTAGGTTATGATTGGGAAGAAACTCCGACAGGAAATGCATGTAACAGTTGTCCATTAATCCCAGGAAATGTAACAAGTTCAACATTCAACTTGTTTGATATTGGAGGAAACTTCGTTCTAACAGATCCTGTAGAAACAGATGATGAATCAGCAATAGATTTGTTCAATACATACTATAGATCAGATCTAGTAAGTGAAATTGATTCATATAATCAAAACAATGGATCACAAGCAGATATCTCTCTAATATATAATGGAGAAAATCCAACAATTCAATCAAGTCAAGAACCAAGATATCCACAAGCAATACAAGGTCAGGCAAATAGTAGTTGTAGCGTATCTCTATGCCCATTGAATCCAGAAGATTCAATATATGCAAACAATCCAGCATGTAGTCTCTTTAAAGAAGGAGAGAACATAATATCAAACGGTTGTTATAATCCAGGTGGACAAACATCAATCAAGCTATTAACAGGTCCAAACTTCATAGATCCAGGACAATACTGTTCAATATCATGGTGTGCACAAGGAGCAGAGGCCCAAAACTGTAGAGTGTACATAGATGGCCAAGAAGTTGGTTCTGGTATCTCAGGGACAATAGAACGTAGAATAGGTAATACTTCAGAAGGAGTTCAGGTGATTTGTAATGATGGTTCAGGTGGATTAACTACAAAAAAGACAGCAGACTGTAGATTAAGTCCAGACTGGAACCAATTCTAGAGAAGAAATTAAAAACACTCCTAAAGGAGTGTTTTTAATTATACATATAAAATATTGATGATATAATAATATAGCAGTACACCTTACTGCTTTGAAAGTTAAATGAAATGAATATGATTGAAAATGAATTAGATTATAAATTCCTGGAGTATGTAATCAAGAATTTAGTTGATAATGAAGACGCTGTTAAAATTGAGAGAACAGTAGATGAGATGGGTGTATTATTAACTTTATCTGTTGATTCATCTGATATGGGTAAAATTATTGGACGTCAAGGAAATACAGCAAAAGCAATAAGAACTCTTCTAAGAATTGTTGGAATGAAATCAAATGCTCGTGTTAATTTAAAGATTGATGAGCCAGAAGGTTCTACATTTGATGGAGGAGAATCATCAGTAGATGATGCTATTGAAGAATTAAAGGTGTAATATCTAAGTTGAAATATAAAAAATACCCGAAAGGGTGTTTTTTCTTTTACCAAAGAACATTAAAACACTTGCTAAGTCAATATATGGTGATAATATATTAATAATTATGAATTTTCATATAATTACATTATTTCCAGAAGCTTTCAACTCATATTTTGAATCTTCAATAATTAAAAGAGCAATTGATGATAACAAGATCAAGGTTTATTTTTATAATCCAAGAGATTATTCTGATAAAAAATCAAAATCTGTAGATAATAAACCATATGGAGGTGGCCCTGGGATGGTAATTAATGCCGAACCTATTTTAAAAGCCATTGCAAAAGCGAAAGGAAAGAAGAAAAAAGTTAAAATAGTTCACTTATCTCCAGGTGGGAAAGATTTTAATACTAAATATGCAGAAAAACTAGAAAAAAGATATAATCATATTATTATAATATGTGGAAGATACGAAGGTATAGACGCTAGAGTAAAAAAGATATTCAAAGGAGATGAATTATCAATTGGAGATTACATCCTGACAGGTGGAGAATTGCCAGCAATGGTTATATTAGATACTGTTTCTAGATTTGTACCAGGAGTACTTGGAACAAAAGAATCAAATGAAGAGTTTAGAATATCTAATCATAATGCATATACGAGACCTGAGACACTTAAATACAAAGGTAAAAATTACAAGGTACCAAAAGTATTATTAGAAGGAAATCATAAACTTATCGATGAGTGGAGAAGTAGTAAATAGTCTATATTTTACTAAATATTTAATAAAAACTTGATAAACTTTATTTTTTCTATATAATAGATTTAATTGTGATTGAGTAACGGTTGCCACAATATAAAATTTAAAAGCCTTGCATTATATTATCTAGTGTGTCCACAACCACCTAGTAAAAAAGAATAGATTAAAATCTATCATGTATTTGTACATGACTGATTTTTTTCTTTTTATATATATTAAAAAAATTATCTATGAGTAGTGATATTGCTAAAAAATCAATGGCTAAGCCTGAACATGCAAACAAGCCAGGATCTTGGGAAAAGAAATACTTTTCTGAATATTCAGAGCCAGGTCTAAGTATGCCTAACCTAATCAGCGGACAACTTGATTCTTTCAAGTGGTTACTGGAACAAGGTATTGCTGAAGTGTTTAATGAGTTTAAAAAAGTTTCTGATTACTCAGAAAAGAAGTTTGATCTTGAATTTGTAGGTTTTAGGATTGAAGAACCAAAATATGACATTCGATATGCTAAGCGTCAAAACTTAACATATGAAGCTCCTATGAAAGTTACAACTAGACTTGTAAACAAAACTTTTGGATCAACAAAGGAACAAGAAATCTTTATGACAGATTTCCCAATGATGACACCAGGAGGAACATTTATAATTAATGGAGTAGAACGTGTAGTTGTTCCACAACTTGCTCGTTCATTTGGTGTTCTATTTAACACAAATCTAAATAGAGGTCGTGAATATTTTGGTGGGAAGATTATTCCAAACCGTGGAGTATGGATCGAAATTGAAACAGATCATGAAAATGTAATGAATGTTCGTGTTGATAAAAACCGTAAATTCCCAATCACGACTCTACTTCGTGTTTTAGGAGCAAAATCAACAGAGGATATTAAGAAGGCTTTTAAAGGAAAGAAGGAGACTCTAGAAATGTTAGAAAAAACTCTTGCAAAAGATACAACCGAAACTCGTGATGAAGCATATATTGATATGTACAAAAGACTTCGTGATGGAGATCTTGCTACAATTGATAATGCTAAAGAGTATATTACTGATCTATTTAGTGAAGAAAGATACGATCTTTCTCGTGTAGGTCGTTATAAGTTTAATAATAGATTTGGTCTAAAGACTGATGACAAAACTCTTGATGCAGAAAGAACACTTTCTTTTGAAGATTTTGTAATTATTATCAATCAAATTGCAGAATTAAATAGTACTCCAGGAGCAAAGCCTGATGATATTGATCATTTAGGTTCTAGGCGTGTTAGATTTGTTGGAGAAATGGTACAACAAAAAATTAGAACAGGTATGGCTCAAATGAAAAGAAACATTCAAAACAGAATGTCTACAATTGAGTCAGATACATCTCTTCCAATTAATTTCATCTCACCACGTCCATTACAGGCTCGTATAAAAGAGTTCTATAATACAAACCAATTATCTCAGTTCATGCAACAAGAGAATATTCTTTCTGAATTAGAAAACCTTAGAACTGTTTCAGCGCTAGGACCAGGAGGACTAACAAGAGAAAGAGCTGGACTTGAGGTTCGTGATGTTCACCCATCTCACTACGGTCGTCTATGTCCTATTCATACTCCAGAAGGTCCAAACATTGGACTTATTCTTCGATTTACTGGATATGCCAGAACAAACCGTTTTGGAATGATTGAAACTCCATATCATAAGGTAGAGAAAGGTGTTGTGTCTAAGGAAATCGTATACCTTAATGGATATGAAGAAGAGAAATATAAGATTGCACATGCTGCAAACGTTACTGATGAAAAAGGTAGGTTTATTACTGATGCCGTTACAACGCGTTTTGAAGGAAAGCCATTAATTGTTAAGAGAACAGATGTAGGTCTTATGGATGTTGCATCTAATCAAGCCTTCTCAATCTCTACGTCTCTTATTCCTTTCTTGAATAATGATGATGCTAACCGTACTCTTATGGCCTCAAACATGCAGAAACAAGCACAGCCATGTATTGTTACTGAAGCTCCACTTGTGGGAACAGGATTTGAAGAAAAAGCCCTTCTTCACTCAAATAGAATTATAAGATCTGCTGAAGCAGGAACTGTTACTTATGTTGATGCATCAAAGATTGTTATAAAGCCTAATGCGGGAAAAAATATTGAATATTCATTAATTAACTTTGAAAAAACAAACAACTTTACTTGTTTCTCTCAAAGACCAGTTGTTTCACTTAATCAAAAAGTTAAGAAGAATCAATTGATTGCAGATGCTACATCAACTGATAATGGTCAAATTGCTATTGGACAAAATATGCTTATCGCATTTATGTCATGGTCAGGATCAAACTACGAGGATGCTATTATTATTTCTGAGAGAGTAGTGAAGGATGCTAAATTTACCTCTATTCACCTTGATGAAGTATTAATTAACGTTCGTGATACTAAACTAGGGCCAGAACTTACTACATATGATATTCCAAACGTTTCAGAGAATAAGTTAAAGAACTTAGATGAAGATGGAATTGTTAGGCTTGGAGCCGAAGTTCGCTCAGGAGATATCCTTGTAGGTAAAATTACTCCTAAGGGAGAAACTCAATTAACTCCAGAAGAAAGACTTCTGCGTTCAATTTTTGGAGATAAGGCTCGTGATGTTAAAGATACATCAAAGCGTGTTGAAGGAGGTAAGAAAGGACGTGTTGTAGGAGTTAAAATTTTCTCACGTGAAAATGGAGATAAATTAGAGTCTGGAATTATAAAGAAAATTTATATTCAAATTGCTCAATTGAGAAATATCGCAGTTGGAGATAAACTTGCTGGACGTCATGGTAACAAGGGAGTTATTTCAAGAATTCTTCCTGAAGAAGATATGCCATTTATGGAAGATGGAACACCTATCGATGTAATTCTTACACCACTTGGAGTTCCTTCTCGTATGAACCTTGGACAAATTTTAGAAATGCATTTAGGTCTTGTTGCTAACTCATTAGGTTATCAAGCAATGGCTCCTGCATTTGGTGCTCCAACAACCCCAGAGATTAAAGCAGAGCTTGTAAAAGCTGGATTCCCAGAAAATGGTAAAGTACCACTTCTAGATGGTCGTACAGGAGAGCAATTCGATCAAGATATTGCTATTGGTTATATGTACATCTTGAAACTTCACCACATGGTGGAAGACAAGATTCATATGCGTTCAATTGGACCGTACTCTCTAATTACTCAACAGCCACTTGGAGGTAAGGCTCAAAATGGAGGTCAGAGATTTGGAGAAATGGAGGTGTGGGCATTACTTGGACATGGTGCAGCTCACACTCTAAGAGAAGTTCTAACTATTAAATCTGATGATATTCAAGGTCGTTCTGCGGCATTTGATGCTATTGTGCACAAAAAGCCAATAGATCATTCAAATTCACCAGCATCATTCAATGTTCTTATCCATAACCTTCGTGGTCTTGGACTAGATATAGATTTATCAGGAGGTGACAAATCTTCAAATTAATAGCCTAATAAATATCATATGAACTATCAAACAAGACAATCAGACTTCGACGAGCTTTCATTGAAGATTGCATCTCCAGAGAAAGTACTTGAATGGTCAAATGGGGAAGTTACAAAACCTGAGACGATGAATTATCGTACTCAAAGAAGTGAAAAAAATGGTCTATTTGACGAGAGGATTTTTGGACCAGAAAAAGACTTTGAGTGTTACTGTGGAAAATATAAAGGAATTCGTTATAAAGGAATTATTTGTGAAAAATGTGGAGTAGAAATTACTCGTTCAATTGTACGTCGTGAAAGAATGGGACATATTGAACTTGCTACACCTGTTTCTCATGTGTGGTTCTTGAGATCTATGCCATCAAGAATTGGTTTACTTCTTATGATGACTACTGGAGATTTAGAGAAAGTAGTATATTTTGCTGGATACCTGGTAATTAATATAAACGAGGAAGAAAAAGCTCGTTTCTTAAAAGATCTTGATTCAGAATTTAAAGCTAAGGTAAAAGCAGCTCAAGATGAGAAAACAAAAGAAGCCCTAAAGGATCTTCTTATGTCTACAAAAAAAGAGATTGAAAGCATCAAGCCAGGAATTGTTCTTGATGAAATTCAGTATCACAAGTTCTCAATTAAGTATGGTTCACTTTTTGAGGCTAAAATTGGAGCTGAAGCAATATATGAAATTCTTCAAAAATTAAATCTTGAAGAACTAAAAGAGAAGATTGAAGAAGAACTTCCGTCAGCATCTGCTGTTGCCAAGGTAAAAATGAGAAAGAGATTAGAACTTGTTTCAAATCTTATTTCATCTGGAAATAAGCCAGAGTGGATGTTCTTAAAAAGAATTCCAGTTATTCCACCAGCACTTCGCCCAATGGTAGCTCTTGAAGGAGGACGTCATGCCACATCTGACCTGAATGACTTATATCGTCGTGTTATTAACAGAAATAATCGTCTAGCAAAGCTACAGGCAATTTATGCTCCTGATGTTATTTTACGTAACGAAAAACGTATTCTTCAAGAAGCTGTTGATGCATTAATGGATAACTCCATGAGACATGGTAATCAAGCACTTGCTGGTGTGTCTCAAGCTCAGAAAAGACCTCTTAAGTCTCTTTCTGATAATCTTAAGGGTAAGAAAGGAATCTTCCGTTCAAACCTTCTAGGTAAGCGTGTTGATTATTCAGCTCGTTCAGTTATTGTTGTCGGACCAAAGCTTGCACTTAATCAGTGTGGACTTCCAAAGCATATGGCACTGGAGCTATTTAGACCATTTGTAGTTGCAGAACTTCTTGAAAGAGAACTTGCATACAACATTCGTGGAGCAGGTCGTTTGATTGATGAGGGTGTTCCAGAAGTTTGGGAAGTTCTTGAAGAAGTTATTGAAGGAAAATATGTTCTATTGAACCGTGCTCCTACGCTTCATAGGTTAGGAATTCAGGCTTTTAGGCCAATTCTAATTGAAGGTAATGCTATTCAGGTTCATCCATTAGTTTGTACAGCTTTTAACGCTGATTTCGATGGAGATATGATGGCGGTTCACCTTCCACTTTCTGAAGTTGCACAATATGAAGCTCGAGAAATTATGGCTTCTGATAAGAATATTTTAAAACCTGGTTCTGGAGATCCAACTATTACATCTAAACTACTTGATATTATTCTTGGAGTATTCTGGGTAACTAAGATTAGAGAAGGGGCTCTTGGAGAAGGAATGCATTTCCCTGGACCTAACTCAGCAAAAATTGCTATGGATTATGGTGCACTTAATATTCATGCATTAATAAATGTTCGTGGAAAAGAAGGTACTAAATTTGAAAACGAAGATGGAAAACTTTTGGAAACTACTGTTGGTAGAATTATATTTAATGAAATGCTTCCTGAAGATTATCCATATATCAATGAAGAAGTGGCCAATGGTAAGATGCAAGAAATTGTAGATGATCTTATTGCAAGATATGGAGTAAATGATATTGCACCAATTCTAGACAGGATTAAAGACTTTGGATTTGAACAAGCAACTAAGTCAGGTACAACTTGGGGAATTGATGATATTGTTGAACCAGAAGGTAAGGATGAGATTATTGATGCTGCGAAACTTAAAGTTTCTGAAATAGAAGCACAATATTCTGAAGGACTTCTTTCTGATGAAGAAAGACACAGAATGATAGTTGAACTATGGCATGGAATTAAAGGTGATGTTGAGAAATTAATTCCTGCAACTATTGATCCAAAAGGATCAGTGTATGACATGGTTACATCAGGTGCTCGTGGATCTATAGGACAGATTACTAACATGGCAGGTATGAAAGGATTGATTGTTAACTCACAAGGTGAAACAATTGAAACTCCTATTATTTCATCTGGTAAATCTGGACTTTCTCCAATTGAGTACTTCATTACAACATATGGTTCTCGTAAAGGTCTAACTGATACGGCTCTAAACACAGCCAAAGCTGGGTACCTAACAAGACGTCTGTTTGATGTAGCTCAAGATATTATTATCACAGAACATGATTGTGGAACTACAAAGTCAGTACTAATTGAGGCTGACTCAGATTCAGGAATCATTGTTTCAATGTCTAAGAAGGTTAGAGGTAGAACACTGGCAAAGACACTTAAGGGTGAAGATGGAACATTGGATCTTAAGAAAGGTCATATTGTTACAAAGCTTGATGCTATTGCAATCGAGGAGGCAGGAATTAAGTCTGTAGAAGTTAAATCACCTATGACTTGTGAAACTGTGTACGGAGTGTGTTCACAATGTTATGGAACTGACTTAGGTAATGATGAAATGATTGACCTTGGTGAAGCAGTTGGAACAATTGCGGCTCAAGCTATTGGAGAGCCTGGAACTCAGCTAACCATGAGAACGTTCCATGCCGGAGGTACAGCTTCTGTTGGAGGAGATATTACGCAAGGTCTTCCTCGTGTTGAAGAAATCTTCGAAAGAAGAAAGCCAAAGACTCCAGCTGTTATTGCTCGTGTAGCAGGAATGGTTACTGACATTGTTGATAATGGAAAAGATAAGGTTGTAATGGTTGCCGCTGACAATAAAAGTACAGCTAAGCGTGATACAGAATATGTGATTCCGCATATTAGAATGTGTCTAGTTAAAGCTGGAGATGTACTTGAGCAAGGTCAATTATTGACTGATGGATCAGTTGACTTGCAAGAGCTATTCAAATACTCAAGCAAGGAAATAACTCAAGATTATGTTATTTCTCAAGTTAACAAAATTTACGAATTACAAGGAGCTTCAGTATCTCGTAAGCATATTGAGGTGATCATTCGTCAAATGTTCTCAAGAGGAAGAGTTACTGACTCAGGAGATACTCCTCTTACAATTGGAGAAGTTGTTGATGTTTCATACATCAATGAGGTTAATAATATTGCAAAAGAAGAAGGGAAGAAGGAGGCAGAATTTGAACAACTTATCATGGGTATTTCAGAAGTTTCTCTGACAAGACGTTCATTCTTATCATCAGCTTCATTCCAACACACAAGTAAGATTCTAATCTCACATGCTGTGAAGGGATCAAAAGAAGTAATGAGAGGATTGAAAGAAAATGTTATCTTAGGAAGATTAATTCCTGCAGGTTCAGGATTTGAAGGTTCTAAGAAACAAATTAGAGCAGCAGAAATAGCTAAAGAAGAAAAAGAAAGATTATCTTCTGATGAGTAGTTAGAATAAATGGTAGATAAAGAAAAGACCCGAAAGGGTCTTTTCTTTTATGTTATTAATGGTATTGTTTTGTATAGATGAATGAAGAAAAAAAGAATAAAGATGTTTGGGATGCTTGGATACTTAATGAATTTCAATTATTAAATGATAAGATTAGTGATAATTTCACAATTGATAATTTCTGGATTGCACACAATTTTTGTAGGCTAGGGATAATTTTATTATTCATTACTAATATATTATCAGGAATAGCTTTAAATTTATTAGCTGTTTTTATAATATTAACCATTGGTTTATTAATATCATTTTCATTAATGTTCCTAGGAAGGTCTATAGTTACTGCTATTTTTTTTAGGCATTATTATATTAATAAAGGAATGTTAAAAAATCCACTAAGGAAATCTTTCTCAATTGCGAGACTTGTTATATTTGTACTATTAATATTTACTATATTGTCTTTTTTCATAAAAGGAGAAAAAAATTTAATGTTTATTATGGAATCAATAGAAATAACTAGCTTCTATCTATATCTCATCTTTGCTTCTTTGGAATATAAAAAACCAACAGGCAAGTCAGTAAAAGATAGGGCAAAAGATCTACTAGAATTATCTGATAAATCAGTTCTTGCACCAACATAAAGAAAAAATAAAATACTTAAGGCGCTTTGTTCACATTCAAAGCGCCTTTTTTCTTTAACTTAAATAAGATATACTGAGGTAATGGATAAGTCTGCAGTCAATCAAATTAAAGATAAAATATTAATAGAAGATATTGTTTCTGAACATGTTGATTTGCAGAAAGCGGGAAAAAACTTAAAGGGGTGTTGTCCATTTCATAATGAAAAAACTCCATCTTTTTTTGTTTCTCCAGAAAGAAACTCATATTATTGTTTTGGTTGTGGTGCTAAAGGAGATATATTTACATTCTCTGAAGAGATAAATGGATCTGATTTCAAAGAAGCATTAAGAGAGCTTGCTCAAAGAGCTGGAGTATCATTAGAGAATCAAAATTTTAAGAGTAATAAGTCAGAGGACATATTATATGAAATTATGGATGCTGCGTGCACTTTTTTTGAGGAGCAAGTTACAAAATCAGATGATACAAAAAAATATTTAATAGATCGCGGAATTTCTGCAGAGACTAAAGAGGGATGGAGAATTGGTTATGCACCGAATGATTGGCATGAACTAAATAATTTTCTTAAAAAAGAAGGATATAAGGATGAGGACATGATAAAAGTTGGTTTAATAAAGAATGGAGAAAGAGGAGTATATGACCACTTTAGAGATCGTGTAATGTTTCCTATTTTTGATAATAGAAGTAGGGTAATAGCATATTCAGGAAGACTTCTTCATGATGATGGAAAGAGTGCTAAATATATTAATAGTCCAGAAACTATATTGTTTAATAAGTCAGAAGTTCTATACGGACTTCATGGAGCAAGAAGTGGAATAAGGAAGCTAGATTTTGCCATTATGGTAGAAGGGCAGTTTGATGTTGTTTTATCTCATCAAATGGGGTTTGAAAATACTATTGCTACATCAGGTACTTCTGCTACAGAAGAACATTTTAATATGATTTCAAAACTAACAGATAATGTCATTCTTGCATATGATGGAGATAAGGCTGGTATAGCAGCTGCAAAAAGAGCCTGGGAAATAGCACTACCTCTTGGGATGAATGTGAAAATGGCTATTTTGCCTGAAGGAGAAGATCCTGCTGATATTATTAAATCTAATCCTGAAGACTTTAAAAATATAATTAAGAATGCTAAACATGTAATTGAGTTTACAACATCTAGAATTCTAGAAAAAACAGTAGACAAGCATAAAGCTTTGGTTCATATTGAAAAATTTGTACTACCTCTTCTTAAGTTCATTAAGAGTCATGTAGAAAAAAACTATTTTGTTACATATATATCACAACAAACAGGAATTAAAGAAGATATCCTTTGGCATGAGACATCAAGAGGTGGTGAGATTCAAAGAAAAGTAGAAAATAAAGAACCAGAAAAATATAAACTAGATAAGGAGTTAGAAGAAATTGTTAAGATTCTAGGTAAAAATAAGGATTTTGATATTAATCTTATAGATTCTATTACTAAGATATCTAGAGAATATAATAGGGATTTTAAAATATCAGATGAAGATGTAGAGGAAAATAAGGTATTTGAATTTGAAGAAAAGTATACAGATATAGACAAACTAAAAGGATATCTAAATGACTTACTCAAGAAATTAGAGCTTGATTATATTAAAAAAGAGATAGAAGAGGCGGAGGATGATATGAAAAAAGTACAGGATCTAAGTAATAGAAAACAGGAGATAATAAAGACTAGTGTAAATTATTTTTAGGAATATAAATAGCTTTTTTAAAAATAGAATGGTATAATCTTTTTACTGATGCCAAAAGCTAAAGTAACAAAAAAATCAAAAGTAAAAAAAGTGGCCACAAAATCCACTCCAAAGAAGAAAAAAAAGCAGACAATAAAAAAAGTAGCTGCAAAAAAGACAAAAGTTACAAAAGCCAAACCTAAAAAAGCTGTAAAGAAGAAACTTACAAAAAAACAGCAGGAGAAACAGAGTAAAGAAAAAACAATAACATCACTTATCACTAAAGGTAAGGATCGTGGTTATATTACCTACGATGAATTACTTGTTTCATTCCCAAGAATAGAAACAGATGTTATGTTTCTTGATGAATTATATGAAAGATTCGAAGAGATAGGAATTGATGTTCTAGAAGCTGGTGGACTATTAGATATTGGTGGAGATTTAAATAAGGATCTTGATAAATATACAGGTCGTATAGGAGGTCAATATGACTCTATTCAACTGTATCTTAAAGAAATAGGACAGTATCCTTTAATTAAGGCAGAAGAGGAAAAATCATTAGCTAGAAGAATTGAAAAAGGAGATGATGAGGCCAAGAACATATTAGCTAGAGCAAACCTTAGACTGGTCGTTTCTATTGCTAAAAAATATGTTGGTAGAAGTCCTGACCTTACACTTCTTGATTTAATTCAAGAGGGTAACCTTGGGCTATTTAAAGCAGTTGATAAGTTTGACTGGACTAAGGGATATAAATTCTCTACATATGCAACATGGTGGATTAGACAAGCTATAACACGTGCTTTAGCTGATCAATCTAGAACAATTCGTGTTCCTGTTCATATGGTGGAAACAATAGCTAAGTATAAGCAAGTTCACAGAAGACTTTCTCAAGATCTAGGAAGAGATCCTATGCCAGAAGAAATAGCTGTAGAAATGGAGCTTGATGTAGCAAAGGTTTATCATATTGAATCTATTGATCAAAATACAGTTTCACTTGAAAGTGCAGTTGGAGATGATAGTGATGATGGAAAATCAACACTTGGAGATTTCATTGCAGATGAAAATGTTCCTTCTCCTGATCAAGAGGCTTCTAAGAAGATATTATCTGATCATGTTGAAGGTGTATTAGAGACATTAACTGATAAAGAAAGACAAATTCTAGAACTTCGTCATGGATTAGCAGATGGAATCCAACATACACTTGAAGAAGTTGGAAAGATATTCGGAGTGACTCGTGAACGTATTCGTCAGATTGAAGCAAAAGCTCACGAGAAAATACGACAACATGAACATTCAGAAAGATTAAGAAACTATTAATATTATAAAAAACCTCACATGTGAGGTTTTTTATTTTGATACCTAATAATGTATAATATATATATGAATTTTTTCAAAAGAAAAAAAATAGAGAAAGAATATAAAGAATCAATGTTTGCAGGAGGTTGTTTTTGGTGTGTAGAATCTGATCTACAAAAAATACCAGATGTAATAAGAGTGGTATCTGGATATGCTGGGGGAACAACGAAAAAACCAAAATATGAAAATGCTCATATTGATGGACATAGAGAGGTTGTTAACGTAGTTTATGATGATTCAAAAACTACTTATGAGGAATTAGTTAGGCACTTCTTTAAAAATATTGACCCTACTGACAAGGGAGGATCATTTCATGATAGAGGTGATCAATATACAACAGCTATTTATTATTCTAACGAGGAAGAAAAGAATATAGCTAATATGGTAAAAGAAGAAATAGATAAGAGTGAAAAATTTAATGATCCTCTCGTTACAGAAATAATACCTACCACTACATTTTATAAAGCGGAAGAATATCACCAAAACTATTCAGAAAAAAATCCTGAAAGATATGAGACTTACAGAAAATATTCTGGTAGAGATGAGTTTATTAAAAAACACTGGGATATGAATAAAAAAGAAGATCTAACTGATATTCAATATAAGGTAACACAAGAAGGAAGTACAGAATTACCTGGAACTAATGAGTTTAAGGATAAAGGAGATGGAATTTATGTAGATGTTGTTTCTGGAGAACCCCTTTTTTCTTCAAAAGATAAATATGATTCTGGTACTGGATGGCCATCATTTCATTCTGCAATTAATGAAGAAAATATAATAGAAAAAGTTGATAATAAAATGTCTCAAGAAAGAACTGAAGTTCGCTCTAAAAAAGCAGACAGTCATCTAGGACATGTCTTTAATGATGGACCAAAACCAACAGGTCTTAGATATTGTATTAATGGATCAGCATTAAAGTTTGTTCCAAAGAAGGAAATGGAGAATGGGGAGTATGAGGAATATTTAATTCTGTTTAAATAGATATATAATTAATTTATATGTTGACTAATATAATAAAAATGGTACTGTCATATTAATTATGAGCACATTTATACAGAAAGTTATCGCAGGAATAGAGGGTTGTAGTGAAACATCAGATTCAGTTTCTAAGAAAGATCTAAGTTCATACATGAGAGTTCTTGAAATTCATTCAATTGTAATAGAAAAAACAAAAAGAATGATTCGAGATGTTTATGAGAAAAAGAAGTCTATTAGTATTCTTAATTTAGTTCCACAATATAATTGTCATGTCATTGCTTCAACATATGTTGATATATTAAATAGCGAAAATCATGATGTAATATTAACCCATGGAGTTGTTCCTGGTATATCAGACGATAGAAAATCAAAGTATTGTAAACATAGCTGGATTACAACTAAAGATAATTCAATTATTGAATCTTGGCCAACTGGAGCTTTGTTTGCATGTCCTTTGATATATCCTAAAGGAAGTTATAGAAGTCCTTTTGGTGCAAACCTATATATACCTAATGAGACAAATGAAGATTCTATTTTGTTGGATCCTGCTATTACTAAAAGAATAAAACTTTTAAAAGATTTGATTCTTTCTTAAATTATCACACTCTTTATCATATATTTATGATAAAGAGTGTTTTTCTTTACCTATCTGATATAATGCCTATATGTTAGAAAAAATCTTTAAAGATTCGTATGAAATGTTAAATCCGGCTCAGAAGAAAGCTGTAAATACTATTGAAGGACCTGTGATGGTCGTAGCGGGACCAGGAACAGGAAAGACACAGATTCTTACTCTTCGTATTGCAAACATCCTTAAAAAGACTGATGTGGGGCCAGATAATATTCTTGCATTAACATTCACAAACTCTGGTGTTTTTTCAATGAGGCAGAGATTGTTAGAAATAATAGGGGATGATGCCTATCGAGTTAATATTTTTACATTCCATTCATTTTGTGAAAATGTAATTAAAAACTTTCCAGTGTACTTTCCTTTGTTTGAGCAATTTAGCGTAATTGATGATCTTGAGAAGGTTCAAATCCTAGAAGGAATAATAAAAAGTGGAGACTATGAAGAATTATCAACTTTTCATGACCCATACTGGCATATAAATAATATTAAAGGGTCTATTAATAATATTAAGTTTGAAGGACTTAGTCCTGAAGAATTCTCTTCTAAGATTCCAGATTGGGAGAAGTACATGATGATGGATGAGTCTATGTTCTATAAGCGTAAAAGTGGAGAGAATAAGGTAGGAGATATAAAAGTTGCAGAGAAAATGAAAGTTGAAAAACGAGTTCAAAAAGCAAGAGAGATTGCTGATATTTTTTCTAAGTACCAAGAAGTAATAAAAGAAAAAGGACTATATGATTTCAGTGATATGATTCTTCTTGTTCTTCGTGAACTAGAATCTAATGAGAATTTAAAAATGGACGTTCAGGAGCAATATCAATATCTACTAGTTGATGAACATCAAGACACTAATGATGGACAAAATAGATTGATAGAATTACTAACTGATGCAGAGCATTTAGATGGTCGACCAAACCTGTTTACAGTGGGAGATGAAAAGCAATCAATATATAGATTTCAAGGAGCTAGTCTTGATACCTTTAAATATTTTAAAAATATATATAATGATGTGGAAATTATTAATCTTGAAGAGAATTATAGATCAACATCTAATATTTTAGATTCTGCACATAATGTAATTACGGCATCTGGAGAACCACACCAAGAACTTAATTCAAATATTAAAGATAATAACAAAGTTATAATATCTCCCTTTTCAAACTATAAGTTTGAATTAATGAATCTTGCAGATGAAATATCTAAAAATATAGAATCAGGAGTAGATCCTAAAGATATCTGTGTAATATATAGAAACAATAAGGATGTTGTTGATATTAAAAGTGTTTTTGTAAATAAGAATATTCCCTACACAATTCTTTCTAAGGATAGCATTTTAGATGATGTTAACATTAGTAATTTGCTTAACTTAATTAAAGTTATTAATAATCCCAATGATACTGAATCATTAGGAAGAGTTTTATTAATAAATTTTTTGAAACTAGATCAATATGATGTTGTTAATATTTTAAATAGTCATTCAAGATTAAATAGAAGTAATGGAATTAACCTATTCCAAGTATTAGGAGATGAAAAATTCATGGAAGAGTCTGGAGTAAAAAACACAAAACCTTTTGTAGATTTTACATCTAATATAAAAGAGTTAATAACTAAATCTAATTCAATAAATTTCCTAGACTTCTTCAAAGAATTTCTTGAGGATATTGGGTATTTAGAATACATGCTTGAGGCTAATGATAGCAGAGATCAATTAGTGAAAATTGATAAACTATTTGATGAAGTAAAAAATCAATACTCAAAAACTAAAGGATATAATACAAAAGATTTTGTTAATTTTGTAGATTCGTATATTAAATATAAATTAGATATTGATAATGGTAATCCAGAGATTGTAAGTGGTGTTCAATTAATAACTGCACATAAATCCAAAGGTATGGAGTTTGAATATGTATATATAATAAATGCAGTAAGGAATGCCTGGGAAAAGAAAAGAGGAGGAATGAAAATTTCATTACCAATTGAATCTCCAGAAGGAGATGAGTCTGATGAAAGAAGACTATTTTATGTAGCAATGACTCGTGCTAAAAAGAATCTTCATATTTCATATTCAATATCAAATTCAGAAGGAAAAGCTCAGGACAAAAGTCAATTTGTTTCAGAGATAGGTGAGGAATATGCAGAATATATTGATACTGATGATTATGAAGAAAATAATATTGATAATTTAATTCAATTTATAAAACCAATAAAAGAATCAAAGACTGTTTGGGATACAAATTTTTTGAAAGAATTATTTTTAAAAAAAGGTTTAAATGTATCAGCACTTAATAATTATGTAAGTTGTCCAAAGAAATATTTCTTTAGAAATTTAATTCAGCTTCCAAGTGGATACTCACCAAGTTTAATGTTTGGTAACTTAATTCACCATACTCTAGAGAAGTTTTTTATTCTTTCTAAGTCAGAAGAAAAAATATTGCCAGAAGAAAAAATCCTGGAAATATTTAAAAATGAAATTGATAATTCATCTTTGTTTGGTAAGGAGTATGATTTATTTATAAAAAGGGGGAATGATCTACTTTCAAATTATCACAAAGAATATTCAAAGGATTGGATATTTAATGTAAAGACTGAAGAAAGTATAAAAAAACAATTTGTACTAGATTCTGGGGAGGAGATTAGGTTAGGTGGAAACTTGGATAAGATAGAATATTTAGATTCTGAAGTTGAGGGAAAGATTAATATTGTAGATTATAAAACAGGGAAGCCATACTCTGATAAATCAAAAGATGAAAAGCTTTCTCTTGATAGGCAGATAATCTTCTATCATATACTTCTAGATGGCTGGAGAAGTGATAAATATAGAATTAATAATGCAGTTCTTGATTTTGTGGAGAAAAATAGAAAAGATGAGTATGAACAAAAGATACTAGATGTCTCTGAGGCTGCTATCGCAGAGGTCAAGGAGTTAATTAATAAAGTATCAGAAGAGATTAAAAGTGGTGAGTTTTTAGAAAATGGTTGTGGCAAAAAAGATTGTGAATGGTGTAGGTAAATAAAAACCACCCAATTGGGTGGTTTTTATTTTATCTTAATTCAAGAATTACATTCCAAACATTATGTTTGAGAACTCCCAGAATTTATCATTTCCTCCAAGATCAGCAACACATTCACTAGCAACTGCTTTTGCTTTTGCTTGTGGGTGAATTTGCTCAAGTGGGAAGTGTCTGTATGTCCAAGCAACATCTCCAGATTCTCCATACTTAGCCATTACTTGATTCATTGTTTCGTGGAATCTTCCACAGAATGGACAGTCAAAGTCTGAATACTCAACAATTTGAATTCTTGCATCGGCATTACCATTAGTGTGATCTCCTTCAATAGTTATTGCTGGAATATCAAGATCTACTGCAATATCATTAACAGTTGGATCATCTGAAAGAATTAAATCAATAAGTTTTTCTACATTTGCATATGGTTGTGCTCCAACAACAGGAATTGTAAGTCCTGTTTGTGTATCTATCACAACATTATAAGGTGTTCCAAATCCTTGTTGAGATGCAATAGATGACACTCCATCAATATCTTCTGTTACTTTAGCAAGAGATTTTGGATCAGAAATACATTTTTCAAAATCTTTTTCTTTAATCCCTAAATCTTTAGCAACTTCAGTAATAGATGTTGCTGAAGCTACTTCAGGCATGTTTTGAACTTTCTCATTTCCTTTACCATTTCCGCCAAGTGCTATTGCTAGTGCAATAACTAATCCTGCAACAACAATTGCTGCTGGTGTTCCGAATCCTTTTTGTTTAAACATAAATAAATTAAATAATTAATAATACAGTATTTATTTTAACAAACATTTGAACAAAAAGGAAAGTTGCTTTTACATATATTTGGGGTATATATTAAAAAGGTATATAATATATATATGTCTTTATTTGATTCAATTATATTAGGAATAGTTCAAGGAATCACAGAATTTCTTCCTATTTCATCATCTGCACACTTAATACTTGTTCGAGAATTCCTAAACATATCAGAGAATAGTGATTTATTAATTTTTGATATCTTTATTCATGTTGCAACAGCACTTTCTATAATAGTTTATTTCTGGAAAGATTTAATTTATTTATTAAAAGGAGTTTTTGAAAAAAATGATATCTCATACAAGAAAAAATCATGGAAAGTTGTTATTGCTATTATCTTAGGATCTATTCCTGCTGCTGTTTTGGGAATTTTATTTGAAGATCAAATACAAAGTTTCTTTAGGGATGTTAATTCTATTGTCTGGGTCTTATTATTTGGTTCAATCCTAATTGGATTAGCTGAAATTTATATATCTAAAAATAGAAGGGAATATAGTTCCTCAATATCTATACCAAAAGGTTTCCTAATTGGTATATTCCAGGCATTAGCACTTATGCCTGGAATGTCACGATCAGGAGCTACTATTTCAGGCGGTTTGTTTTTAGGATTATCAAGAAGTGATGCTGCGAGATTTTCATTCCTGCTTGGTCTTCCTGTAATGCTTGGTGCAGGACTTCTAAAGATATTAGATGGGGGATTAGCACTAGATGGTATTTCATTGTTTGTAATTATTTCAGGAGGAATAGCTGCATTTATCACAGGGCTAATAGCGGTTACTTTTTTAATGAAGATTTTAAGATCAAAAACATTGTGGTCTTTTGTTTGGTATAGGTTGGCTCTAGTTGTTATTTTATTTTTAGTACTATAAACCTAGACCCATAGTCAATCCTCCTTCAGATTCCACTGTATTCCAGCCTGATGTGTCCAGTGGTATTTCTTCTTTCTTTCCTTGATTTGGATAGTATACAAAACCATGTTCAATTGCATGATCGTAAACATCTTTTGTCACCTTAACATCTTGAATACAGTATTTAATTATTTCTTCTATTTTTCCTTGTTTCCACCAAAGTACGGCTTGTAATCCGTCAGCTGACTTTTTGGTTCCCATCGTTGCACTTGCAACATCATCAAGTTTTATTCTTCTTCCTATTACCTCCTGAATTTCTTTCATTAAGTCAATCTGCTTTATTTTAGATAGGTCTCCTAAGTAGTATTTATTAAGCAATGGAAGATCAAAGTGAAGGGAATTATATCCAACAAGACAATCTGAAGCTTCCAGTATTGGCCAAAGCTTGTCTAATTCATCTAACTCATAGCTTGTATATTCATCAGTTTTTGAATCCCATATACAAACACAAGAAATGTCTAAGTCTGCAGGATTCGGGGAACCTACCTCATCAAACGTGTTCCGTGTTTCAATATCAAAAATTATAGTTCGCATATCTTTATTCAGTTCCTAAAAAGAAATTGATAATGCCCTCAGTTCCTTTAACTTCTGTTTCTTCTCTTTCTACAAGATTTTTTATTACAAACTTATTATTAGTAATTTCATCTTCTCCTACACATATAACATATGGAACTTTTCTTTTAATTGTTTTCTTTATCATGTCCCCAACTTTCTTACCTGAGTAATCAATAGTAAGAGATAGTCCTTCATCACGAAGGGTTTGTGCTATCTTTTGAGTTTCTGGTGAGAATTTAGGATCTAATAAGCAAATATTAATAATTGATGATGGTGAATACTCAGGAATTTTATTATATGTTTCTAGAACATCTTTCATTGTCACATCTCCCATACCAAATCCAACAGCTGGAATGGGCGCCATGTCAAATATTTCAAGTAGCTTGTCATATCTTCCTCCTCCAAATATTGCTCTATTATTATCTTTATGATTATCAAATACTTCAAATACAATACCAGTGTAATAGTCCAGTCCTCTCATTAAGTATGGATCAAATTCCACATTTTTAATTCCTAGAATTTCTAATCTACTAGTTACTTCTTGAATATCTTTATTTATTTTTGGATTATATACAAAAGGTTTTCCTATTAATTTCTCAACTTTTTTATCAAAATCTTTTATTTTACTTTTTTGATCAATTAATTTTCTTAACTTATATTCAGTTTCCTCATCAAGATTGAGTTCTTTTAGTGTTTCGCTAACTAAGCTTCTATCATTAATCCTTATTGTAAAGTTTTCTGGAGTTAGTCCAAAAGTAAGCATTATGTCTGAAGCCATAGACATAATCTCAACTTCTGCATCCAGGGATTCTACTCCAAAAATATCAGCATTTAGTTGCCAGAATTCACGAAGTCTTCCTTTTTGAGGTCTTTCATATCTAAACATATTAGGTATTGAGTACCAGCGAACGGGGAAAACCAATTCTCTACTTTTTTTTGCAACCATTCTAGCAAGTGTGGGTGTCATTTCTGGACGTAGAGTTACATCTCTGTCTCCTCTGTCTTTAAAAGTATATGTTTGTTCCTCAACTAATTCACTTCCAGATTTTGCACGATATAGATCAGTAGGTTCTATTATTGATGCATCATATTTTTCAAATCCATATTGTTCTGAAATTGATTGCCAAGTCATAAAAATATAATTTTGAACAAACATATCTTTAGGATAAAAATCTCGGACTCCTTTGTAACTTTCTATAGATAATTTTTTCTTCATGCTGTTGATTATATCATATATATAATTGTGTAAAAGAAAAAACAATTATAAAATTAATGTGATAAAATTACATATATAATTAATCATAATTCTATATGAAATCTATTAAAAAAAGTATATTAGTAATAATCCCACTATTATTTGTTTTTTTATTTAGTATAACTTTAGTGAGTGGTCAAGAAGGTCAAGATAATACTGACGTGTGTCCAAATATAGCAGGGGTTCAAGCAGAAATTCCTGATGGAAAAAGAAAAGATGCTTCTGGTGACTGTGTATCATATTGTGATACTACATATACTGAGAATCAATTAATATGTCAAAACGATACAGAATATGAATGGAGATGTGTAAAAGTAGATGTTTGTCTAAATATAGAAGGTTATCAAAAAGAAGCTCCAAAAGGATACATAAGTGATGGTGATAGAAATTGTTCACCTATTGAAGATGTATGTCCAAATCTCTCTGGTACACAAGCAACTGTTCCTAGTGGATATATTAAAAATAGTTCAGGGAATTGTGTTTTACCTACATCTACAGATGTATGTCCAAATCTCTCTGGTACACAAACAACTGTTCCTAGTGGATATATTAAAAATAGTTCAGGGAATTGTGTTTTACCTACATCTACAGATGTATGTCCAAATATAGATGGAGTTCAAACAACTGTTCCACCTTACTACTTTAAAAACGGAAGTGAGTGTACTCCATATGGACAGATAGAGGTACAATCAATTGATACTTCTGGATGGAATGAATCATGTACAGTTAAAATATCTTGTTCTTATGATTCTCCTATAAATCCACATAAAGCATATCTTGTTAAGATAGACTCTGGAACAGAAATTAATATTAATGAGTGTAAAGGCAAGGCTGTGGCTGCAGTTAATAGAGGAGACACTTGTGGAGCACCAGTTTCTTATGTTAATTGGTATGATAATAGTAGTCTACCTAAGTCTTGGTGGTTCCATTAGGATTAAGAAGTAATTTAAATATCTTAGATACTTAATGAAAAAAACAAAAGAAGTAGAAAAAAATGTATTTCACTTCTGGAAGAATGTTTCAGAAACTTCTTTTCAGGCTCTTAATAGATTTAAAACGGAGAATCCTGAACATAAAGATTCTAAATTATGTTTTGCAGGAAGACTTGATCCTATGGCTTGTGGTTGGATAATAATATTAGCCAACAATATGGTTTTCAAAAAAGATGACTATACTTCTAAAGATAAGATCTATGAAGCAACTGTTTTGATCGGTGCTTCTACTGATACAGATGATGTTTTTGGATTAATTGAAAAAGTGGATTTAAAAAATATCGAAAATTCCTATAAAAAGATTCAAGACGTATTAGATAAATATATTGGAAAACAAGAACAACAATTTTCACATTTTTCATCTAAACATGTGGAAGGAAAAGCATTGTTTCAATGGGCAACAGAAAAAAGACTTGATGAAATTGATATACCAACTCATGAAATTGAAATATATGACATTAAAGTTTCAAATATTTTTTCTATTTGTGAAAAAGATTATTGGTTTAGTGAAATTAAAAGTAGGATAGAAAAGATAGAGGGAGACTTTAGGACAGAGGAAATAATAAATATGTGGAAAGTGACTCTTGAGGAATGGGATAAAAAAATGACTCATTTAGAATTTACAATTTCAGCAGGATCAGGTACATATGTAAGGCAACTAATTCATGATATCGGAGAGGAAATTAAAATTCCAATGACTGTTTTTGAAATTAGAAGAATATCAATAGGATAAGATGGTTAGATATTTTAATATTTAAGGTATAATATTTATATATGTTTTGTTTTGTGCCAAGAAGTAAAAACAATATTGCTATAGGTATATTATTTATATTCCTTTTTCCTATGATACTCCTTGCTCAAGGATTTAGTTCTGGGTACACACTGGGTCAAGAAGGAACAGGTTATATAGAAATGAATGCAGAGTCTCCTGATTATAATTTTAAAGCTGTGATAGGGGAGCCGATTGTAGGAAATTCTGAAAGTTCAAACTATAAATTAGACCAAGGTAAAACTTGGAGATCAATAACTTGTGCACAAGGAACTGTACTGGTTGGTTCAACCTGTATCTCTACAGGATCTCCTAATGGTTCTGGTGGTTCTGGATCAGGGGCTGGAAATGAAGTCTCTGATATAAAAACAGAAGCGATATTTATAGGACACGCTTTTCCTAATTCTAAAGTAGAACTACTTAAAGATGGTCAGTTAGTTGCCACAACAATAGCGGGTTCTGATGCCAAATTTAATATTTCTGTTAAAGGATATAATACGGGAAATCATAATTTTACAATCATAGGAAAAGATAGAAATTCAAAATCATCAATCCCCGTATCATATAATCTTTTGCTTTCTGAAGGAGTAACAACAACTGTTAGTGGTATATATATAGCACCAACAATAGCTGTTGGTAAGAAGATTGTTAAAAAAGGAGAGAATATTGCAATATTTGGACAAACGACACCAGAAAGTAATGTGATTATCTCTGTACATTCCCCTGTAGAATTCTTTAGAGATACTAACTCTGATGATGAAGGAGTATTTCTATATAATTTTGATACTTCAATATTGAATAAAGGTGTTCATGAAACAAAAGCCAAAGCGTCTAGTCTAGGAACAATAAGTAGTTTTGGTCAAACTGTAAGTTTTGAGGTTGGAGATGTAACTCTAATTGAAGGTGAGGAGCTTTGTGCAAAGAAAGGAGATATAAATAATGACTGTAAAGTTAATATTGTTGATTTATCTATTGCAGCATTCTGGTTTAATAAAGATTTATCATCAGAATTTATTTTGGTTGAGAATAGAGTATTAAATAGCGACTCAAAAATAGACCTTGTAGACTTTAGTATAATGGCCTTTTATTGGACTGGATAATATATGAATAATTTAAATATAAAAAAATATTTATTACTGTTAATTATTAATTTAACTTTAGTATCCTTTTCTTCAGCCTCCTCTGTGTCTATTGATTCAGACTTTGAAACAGTAGGTATTAATCAAATATTTATAGTATCAGTGCAATTAAGTACTGAGGAAAAAATTATTAATGCCATAAAAGGATCAATAAATATTCCTGATTATTTAGATGTTGTATCTATAAATAGTGGAAACTCACTTGTTTCTTTGTGGACCAGCCAGCCTTCTTTTAAAGATGACAACATTTCTTTTGTTGGAATTATTCCAGGAGGGTATACAGGTGATGGAATTTTATTTTCTTTAATTTTAAAGTCTAATCAACAAGGAGATTTTGAGGTGTCCTTTGATGACATTGAAATATTATTACATGATGGACTGGGTACTAGTGATGAAGTTGGTGTAAGTGGTTTAAATATAGTTGTAGATAGCAATATTACAGAGTCTAGTATTGAGACGGAGGATGATAATCAAGATCCGGAACATTTTAATCCTGTAATAACAAGTGACCCTAGTATATTTGATGGAGACTTATTTATTGTATTTTCTACTAAAGATAAGATATCTGGAATTGATAGATATGAAATAGTTGAGTCAAATAGTAAGTTATCTAACATAACTGACGAAGATTGGATCACTGCTTCAAGTCCTTATAGAATAGAGAATCAGAAATTAAATAAAGATATATATATTAGAGCAATAGATAACTTTGGTAATACGAGATTGGTTCAAGCTCATACATCAAGTGGAAACAGTAGGGTATGGATACTATGCATCATCGTTATAGTTATGTTAAGAGTGTTATATATTAGAAAAAGAAAAAATATGGTATAATTTTTAATAATGACTGCTCGCTATAAAATAAAAAAATATCTTTTTTTATTAACAATGTTTTTATTTTCTATAAATACTACTAGTGCTGCAACTTTTTCTATACATCCTGAGTCTAAGCAAGAAAATGTCGGAGACATTTTTTCTGTAAAGGTGAAAGCTAATAGTTCAGGAGAAATAATGAATGCTTTTTCTGTAAAGTTATCTTTCGACCCTTCGATACTAGAAGTTTATTCTATTTCTAAAAGTAATTCTATAATAAACTTTTGGGCAACAGAGCCTGTTTGGAGCAATGAAACCGGTGTATTTTCTTTAGAAGGTCTTGTTTTGAATGGCTACTATGGGTCTATGGGTGAGATTGTTAGTATAAATTTTAAAGCAAAAGATGTTGGGTATTCTGAGATAGCATTTTCCTCACCAGAAATTCTTGCTAATGATGGACTTGGTACAAGTATTATATCTGGAAGTTTTGATGGAAGTGTAGAGGTACTAGATCATATTGAAAGAGATAATATTGTTGAAGAAGAATTTTGGGGACCAATTAAAGAATCACTAGATGGTTCAGAAGCTAGCCCTGGGGTGAAAAGAGTGTACTCAAGAGAAGATATAACTATAAATGTTCCATTTAATAATCTAATAGTCTACTTTATAGTTCTATCCCTATTATTTGTAGGTCTTGTGGTAAAACATATTATCCTATTGGAGGGACATAAAGTAAATAAAAATAGTGGAAACAAAGACAAATTAAAAAAACAAGAAGAAGATTTAAAAAAGCAAATAGATAAAATATCTAAACTAGATAAAACTGTTGATGATTTGAATAAAAAAATTAAAAAAAGGCTAGAAGATGTTCTAGAAGATTTACCCAAAAAGTAGGAAAAAAGTGGATATTTAATTAGATAATTTAGATAATTGTGATATAATATATATATATAATATTGATATTTATGAACTTTTTATCTAAGAAAGGAATATTTTATAAAAGTATTTTTTTATTACTTATTATAGCTTCTTCTTCTATTGTAGAAGCTGCTGTTCCGGAATTCATAAACTATCAAAGCCGACTAAGGGATGCTTCAGATGAAGCAATTACAAGTGCTATAACTATTCAATTTTCTATCTACGACAATGATACTTTAGGAGCACCAGAGGATATTGCATCTTCAGGAGGTAATTTATTATGGACTGAAAGATATAGTCAAAGTGCCGGAGTGTGTAAAAAGATAACACCTGATAATGATGGGTACTTTAGTGTTCAACTAGGAATTTGTGAATCATTTCCATCGTATTTAGATTTCTCAGCAGATGAATTATATCTAGGAGTTAAAATTGAAGCAGATACTGAGGCAGCGCCTCGAGTTCAATTAGGAACTGCTCCATATGCATTCAATTCTAAATTACTAAATGGTATTGATGCGTCATCTTTCTTAAGAAGTGATGAGGTAGATATCATCTCAGCTCTTTCGGCAAGTACTCTTTTGACTCTTGATCAAGAGGGTTCTGGAGATATTTTAAATCTACTTGATGATGGAGTTCAGGTATTTACAATTCAAGATGGAGGTAATGTAGGAATTGGTGATTCATCACCACTCGCATTATTCACTGTAGGAGATGGAGATATGTTCCAGGTAAATAGTTCTGGAGAAGTTACAGCCTCATCTATTACCTCAACAGGTTCAATAAGTGTAATTGGTACAAGTCCTTTTGTTTTAGAGGGTGTAACTGAGGATGATTTTGAAACAACAATTACAGTTACAGATCCTACTGCAGATAGAAATATTATATTACCTGACACAGATGGAACTATTGCACTTACGTCTGATATTACAACCACTCTATCAGGACTAACAGATACAAACATATCAGGATTATCTTCAGGAGACATTTTAATCTACGATGGGATAGATTCATATGATAATATGACATTATCAGGATATGCTACCATGAATGCATCTGGTGTCTTGTCTATAACTAACGATATTATTGATTTCACAGAAATTGCGGATTTTCTTACATTGGACACAACAACTAGGATTACAACTGGGGCTAATGATTTTGAAGTAGATCTTAATGGTGGCGGTAGTTTTAATATAAAAGATGATACAACTACATTATTTTCTGTAAATGAGGCAGGATCAGTTAGTGGAAGTTCATTTATAAAATCAGGAGGTACTTCAACACAATTTTTAAAAGCAGATGGTTCAGTAGATACAAATACTTATCTAACAGCCGATGTTAGTATTGCAGATGGTGGTACAGGACAATCTACAGCTCAAACTGCTATTAATGCGTTAACATCAGTTGCGGGAGCAACAAACGAGTACGTTCTTACGAAAGATACAGGAACAGGTAATGCTATATGGAAAGTAGCATCAGGTGGTGGTGGTGGAGCATCAACACTTGCAGAAGTATCAACTGGTTCAGATGATACAGCAAAATCTCTCTACACAATGACATCAGCAGTAGATGTAGAGTTTGAGTCATCAGATAACAATACAATTTTATACTTAGATGAAGCGAATGAGAGGGTGGGGATTGGAACGACAAGTCCAGCATACAAACTAGACATTGCAGGAAAAATCGCCATCAGTGGAGAACAAACTATTTATAACGCAGAAGGCGAAGACGGATTCACCGGCTCACTATTTATAGGAGACGGAGGAGGAAGTCTTTTACATACAACAGGAGCCGAAGGTTATTACAATACAGGAGTTGGTATCGGAGCTTTGATTGCTAATACTACAGGTTCCCACAACACCGCAAATGGATATTATTCTCTCAACTCCAACACTACAGGTCTTTACAACACCGCCCTTGGAACGTCTTCTCTCTACTCCAACACTACAGGAGAAGAAAACACCGCAAGTGGATATTCTTCTCTCTACTCCAACACTACAGGAGACAACAACATCGCCATTGGAAGGTCTTCTCTCTACTTCAACACTACTGGTTCCTTCAACACCGCAAGTGGAATGTATTCTCTCTACTCCAACGATTCAGGTTCCTACAACACCGCAAATGGATATTATTCTCTCGGCTCCAACAGGACAGGTCGTTACAACACCGCAAGTGGAAGGTATTCTCTCAGACTTAACACTACAGGTTTCTTTAACACCGCAAGTGGAAATTATTCTCTCGGCTCCAACACTACAGGAGACAACAACATCGCCATTGGATACCAATCCGGTAGATACATCACCGACGGTGTGACGGGTAATACAACTGGAGACTCCAATATTTTCATAGGGCGAGATACCAAAGCATTCGCAAACAACGACCAGAACGAAATCGTAATCGGATACAATGCTACAGGAGCGGGTTCAAACTCGGTGGTGCTTGGAAATGATTCGATTGTGACTACTTTGTTGAAGGGGAATGTGGGAATAGGGACAACACCAGCATACAAACTAGACGTTGCAGGAAAAATCGCCATCAGTGGAGAACAAACTATTTATAACGCAGAAGGCGAAGACGGATTCACCGGCTCACTATTTATAGGAGACGGAGGAGGAAGTCTTTTACATACAACAGGAGCCCAAGGTTATTACAATACAGGAGTTGGTATCGGAGCTTTGAGTGCTAATACTACAGGAGCCTACAACACCGCAAATGGATATTATTCTCTCAGCTCCAATACTACTGGTTCCTACAACACCGCAAATGGATGGTCTTCTCTCAGATTTAACACTACAGGAGCCAACAACACCGCAAATGGAATGTCTTCTCTCTACTCCAGCACTACTGGTTCCAACAACACCGCCTTTGGAAGGTCTTCTCTCCACTTCAACACTACAGGAGCCAACAACCTCGCCTTTGGAATGTATTCTCTCTACTCCAACACTACTGGTTCCTTCAACACCGCAAATGGAAGGTCTTCTCTCCACTTCAACACTACAGGTTCCTCTAACCTCGCCCTTGGAACGTCTTCTCTCTACTCCAACACTACTGGTTCCTCTAACCTCGCCTTTGGATACCAATCCGGTAGATACATCACCGACGGTGTGACGGCTAATACAAGTGGAGACTTCAATATTTTCATAGGGCGAGATGCCAAAGCGCTCGCAGACAACGACCAGAACGAAATCGTAATCGGATACAATGCTACAGGAGCGGGTTCAAACTCGGTGGTGCTTGGAAATGATTCGATTGTGACTACTTTGTTGAAGGGGGATGTGGGAATAGGGACAATTACTCCAGCACAAAAACTAGATGTTGCAGGTAATGCTAAATTCTCAGCAGTAGGATCAGGTGCATATGCTTTTGATCTTAATCTTACTTCAGATGGAACACTTACAACATCATCTTCTGACGAAAGACTGAAAGAAAATGTTCTTACTCTAGATAGTGATGATATATTAGAAAAAATAAATCAATTAAATCCATCAAGCTTTGAATGGAAATCTAATAATTCTCCTGATATTGGATTGATAGCCCAAGAAGTAGAAAGTGTTTTCCCTGGTCTAGTATTTACAAACCCTACAGATGGATATAAAGGAATTAACTACTCAAGATTATCAACTCTTGCTATTAGTGCTATCCAGGAAGTAGATAAAAGATTAGAAGTAATTAGGGGATATATAACTGAAACAGGTGAGGGTCTCGTTGCAATATTTAAAGAGCTAACAGTAGGTAAATTAAATATAGATGGAGATGTATGTGTAGATGACGTATGTATTACTAAAGAACAATTTAAGAATTTATTATTAAGTACTGAACCTGAACAAGTTAATCAGACTCAAACTAATACATCATCAGAAAGTACTACAACTTCAGGTACAACAGATAGTGAGACTGCAAATGAGGCAGTTACAGAATTTTCTGATGATAATATATCAGAAGATACTGGTATATCTGAGTCAGAAAATTTAGTTCCCGTAGAAGACTCTGAGGCAGATGTGGTAGAGATTATTCTTAATGAAGAGGAAGTAGTAGAAACTACAGATACTCAAGAAGTTATCGATGATACTATTATGGATTCAGAACCTATTGTTGAAGATACCGAAACTCCTGCTCCACAAGAGGAGCTAAATAATGTATAATAATTAAATATTAAAAAATAGATTAGATTAAATATGCCAATAAAAAAAATACCCAAAAATAAAAAATTTACAAGAATACTAACAAAAAATGTATTAATTATAATTACATTAATCATAATAACAATTGGTGTTTATGTTTTTGTTAAAAAAGATACCTCTGTTATTCTTGATGATCAAAATACTTTAGAAGATCAAGAGTTAATACAAAAAGATATTGATGATCTTGTTCAAAAAGTATCAAAACATTACCTTCTTCCAACAGGAGAAGAGCCCGTTGTTGCCACAGTTACAGATGCTCAAGCACTATCTGTTGAACAAGAGTTCTATAAAGATGTAGAAAATGGTGATAGGGTTATGCTATATATCCAAAATAAAAGAGCTATCATTTATTCTCCATCAAGAGATATTATTATAAATGTTGGACCAATCATATCAGACGAAGAGTCTGTAAATCCAGTTGAAGAACAACAAGAGGTAGAGGTGATAGTTGATGAAGAATAATATATGAAAAAACTATTTATAAGAAATTTATCATTTGAAGCTAGAGAAGGTCACTTAAAAGAACTTTTTAAGGATTTTGAGGGTGTTAGTGTATCTCTTCCAAGGGATCGCGTAACAGGTAAATCTAGAGGATTTGCTTTTGTAGAAGTTGATAACGACTCTGATGCAAATAAAATTATAAAAGATTTTAATAATTATAAAGTAGAAGGAAGAGAAATTGAAATAAAAGAAACTACAGAAGATAGAAAGAAGACATCAAGGAGAGATGAAGACTATAACGAAAGATAATTATGAATCAATTTAATATTCCAATTGAAATAACATCTTCTCATCTCTGGACTATTTTTTCATTGGTTATTATTTTTTTTACTATAACTGTATCTATATTAATGCACCACTGGAGCTATTATGGAATTAAGGGTAATAGGAAGGTGTTTGTAAAATCTCTTTTTTTCTTTGGATCAATTGTAATGATAATAGCCATGATAGTTGCAATTATTCTATATAACCTAACAACTGTATGATTGATGTAGGACATGATGAAAGAAAAATACTTGAAGTAAGAAAGCATTGGTATGTCATTTTTAAGGAATCAATTGTTCTAATATTTTTCTTGTTTCTACCAGTCATTCTATATACCTTTATAGAAATTTCTCCAATATCCTTAGTGACTCCTGGTAATGAAGATATTTTATTTATCTTCCTATATCTAGCTTGGCTATTGGTTTTCTGGTCAATATTCTTTTTCCTTTGGACAGAGTACTATCTAGATGTATGGATTATAACTGATCAAAAAATGGTTGATGTTGATCAAGTTTCCTTATTTAAAAGAGAAATATCTACATTGCAGCTAGATAAGATTCAGGATGTAACTGTAGAGGTTCATGGACTAATTCCTACAATACTTCATTTTGGTAGCTTACATGTACAAACAGCGGGGGATCAGAGGGAATTTGTTATACATAATATAGCAAAACCACAGTTAGTTAAGGATATATTATCTTCTGCAATAGAGGAATATAATAGGGAGCACTTCGGTGGATATAAAAGAAAGAATTAATTACTCCAGACAATACCATCTTCTTGATGATGTGTGGCCCATGAGAACCACATTTCTGTATAACCCGGTAGCACATTACCATTCTTAGTCGCTCTAAATGTTCCATCATCCTGTACTACAACAGTCACGTCTTGTTTTGTGGCTGTTTTATTATTCATTAAATCTTCCCTAACAAAAGCAATCGAATTAGATTCTGTAGGAATTACATACATCAATGTTTTTGATGGAAACCTCTTATCATTAATAGATATAGGAAAAAATAGTCTTTCAGACTCATCGTAATCTCCATAAGGGTAGAAGGTATAGTCTCTCGATACCCCAGTTTCAGTACTTAGGGATAAGGAATTAGGGAATGACTTCTTAACTTCTCCTTGAGTAATTATGTCTGATGAATATACAGAGAGTTTAGTATTAAGAAATTCTCCAACTACAGCTTCTCCTCTTGCTTGAGACCAAAGTGATTCAGTTAGATCATCGTACATTAGAAGATTTGATTCAAATAGTTTTCCGCTAACTCCGAAATTTAATATTTTCCCATCTATTTCTCTGTTATATACAATTGCAGAGCCACACAACGGACAGAATGTTACTGAAATAGGTGTGTCATCAATAGTGTCATTAACTATTTCATGCCAAACAAGTATGTTATACGGATAGAACTTATCTGCTGTATCTGACTGTATTAAAATGCCTAATGTATCATCACTAAATTCAGAATCATCAATTGATACAAACTTTGGATTATTTATTGATGGTATACCGTCTTTTCCTGGTCCACCATCTAGAATATCATTTAAGTTTATATTTAACTTGGATGTGTCAGTAGAAAGATTGTCGTTTATATATAGTTGTTCAATATTATTATTTACTAAAACTTCATCATTATTATCTATTAGATTAAATAATAAAAAGGATATTAATATAAGTGTTAGTATGACTGGTATTTTCATTTGTATATTATAGCATACAATGTATAGTTAAGTTAACATTTATATTATATGCAATATGCTGTATAATTTGAATATATTACTTATAAAATTTTACTATGAAAGAAATTATTTTAGAACAGCTTAATAATCTTTGGGGACTAATACTTCAATCAGGACCTACAGTTTTAGGTATTATTATAGGTACATTTATGGTGTCTATAGTTGGTAAATATTTAGTTGAGAAAATTGTTAGGAAAGCAATAAAAGGGGAGCCTGGACTTGATAAAAATGCGGAATTAAAAAGAGAGAATACTTTAATTTCTATATTAGATGGAACATTCAAGATAGTTCTATGGATTTCTGTAATTCTTATAACCCTATCTGAGTTTGGGGTAAACATAGGACCACTTATAGCTGGTGCTGGAGTTGTTGGTATTGCTGTTGGTTTTGGAGGGCAATACCTAATAAGGGATATTATTACTGGTATTTTTATTCTTCTAGAAAATCAATATAGAATAGGAGATATTGTTGAAATACTTGATATTTCAGGTGTTATAGAGAGTATATCACTAAGAAAGACTACTATTCGTGATATTAATGGTGAATTACACCATATTCCACATGGAGAAATTAAGATTGTTTCTAATAAGTCTCAGGGATTCTCAAAAATTAACCTATTGATTGGTATTTCATATGATGACAGTATTGATGAAGCGGCCAAGATAATTAATAAAGTAGGTAAGGATATGATGGGAGAGGAAGAGTGGGTAAACATGTTAGATGAGGCTCCATATTACGCAAGAGTTGAAGATCTAGCAGACCATTCTGTAATATTGAAGGTTGTTGGGACTACTAATCCAGGTAAACAATTTGCGGTTTCAGGAGAATTAAGAAAGAGGATTAAAGAGGAGTTTGAAAAAGCAGGCATAAGTATTCCATATCCACAATTGATGATTCACGGTAACAACTAGTAAATAAAAAACCTCTCAATAAATGAGAGGTTTTTTTATTAGTCTTCCTTCCTTACCGGAGTGTTTTTGATTGTTTCTAATATAAGATCATGATCATCTGTTACTGTATATAGTTTAATATCTCCTTTTGATATTGTGCCTTCCTTAATCATGTTCTTTTTAATGAACTTGTCTAAGGGTTTCCAGAACTTCTTACCAACTAGGAATATAGGAATATTTACCATCTTTTCTGTTTGAACTAATGTTAGTATTTCAAATAGTTCATCCATTGTTCCAAATCCTCCTGGATAATATATAAAGGCTTGTGATTCAAAAGACATACACATTTTTCTTGCAAAGAAATAGTGAAAAGACTTTGAATCAGTGGTGTATTCATTAAGTATTTGTTCAAAAGGAAGTTTTATATTTAATCCTAGTGATTTTCCGCCTGCTTCATATGCACCTCTATTTCCTGCTTCCATTATTCCGGGTCCTCCTCCTGTGATAACGGCATAATCAAGTTCTTTTGCAATTCTTGCAGAAAGTTTTCTAGCATCTTGATAATATTTATCATCTTCTGGTGTTCTTGCAGAACCGAAAATTGTAATTGTTTTGTCATAGTCTCTAATGAATTCAAGTCCTGATTTGAATTCTTCAGAAATACCATCTACTCTTTGACATACGTCATCACATATATTTTTTAGTGTTTTGTTGCTTATTCTATTCTTATTATATAGCTCTTCTTTGTGTTGTTTTTCATTCATTAACTCATTGTACGATATATATAGTATTTTTGAAATGATTCCTTGTGGATATTGACATGTTTTGATGGATGCGTATTATTAATAATAGAGTACATTCTTAATGTAATAGCGTAGTGAACTATTATAATTTGACAGTTCTCTAATTAATAAATTAGTTCCCCTCAATACTGTATCTAGTATTGAGGGGATTTTTTATTGCAATACGCTAATTATTGTGTCATTATACACCCAACGTTCTTTTACATATTCAAGGTTCATAAACTCATTGGAGACGAGAATTTTGCATATCAAACATTTGGTATTTGAAATGTTCGTCTCACAATTGAGTACAAACCGTAACCTCCAAGACGTACTTGGTAAAAAAAATAGAAAGGCATATAGTTATGACAACTACAAACCAACCAAACCTAGACACAGTGGCAAAGTTTCATCGTCTTCTTGCAAAAGAAGGTGTGAAACCAGACCATATCAACACACCAAATAATAATATTGGTAAAAGACGTAATCTCGCCGAATATTTGATAATGGGATGTCCCAAAATCAATACTGAATGCGAGGTGGTAATAAACCAACTCCCTGAAGGACACGAGCTTGCTCGTTTAATCCTCAATGATAATTACATCACTGCCGAAGAAGTAGCAAAGGTATACAACTTTAGCTACAGCGATGAACAGTTGCAACATCTCGAAGAGACTCTGCCTGATATGGAAACCATTCTTTGGCTTCGTGCTAATGAGTATCTCCTAATCGCAGGACCTTCAACGGATTTGAATATCCTTCAAGTTCGAGATTTGGATAACAAGCTATTCTCTTCGAAAGATGGAGGATGGTATTCCAACGACAAGGAGAAGTTCGCCAAAGATGACAAAGTTAAGGCTGGAGAATGGCTCGCAATCCGTAAGGAAGCTGTGCCAAACTCATTCAGCAAGACTTGGGAGGAGCAACAAAAGCTCATTACTGATACTAAACACGTTCCTAATGCTTCCGAAGTGTCCTATGTCATCACAACCTATTTCAAGGTTCGTGAAGTCAGACTCTTTGAGAATAAGTACGTCAGAACATCGTCTGTCGATGTGGATGGCTATCACGTCTACGTCGGGAGCTTCGTTGAGAATGGCCTCTATGTCAACTTCTGCAGGGACGACTATCGGAGCGGTTACATCGGCGTTGCCTCCTCTCGGGAATGAACCTTGAATATACTCTAATCAAAACCTCCGGCATTTGCTGGAGGTTTTTTATTTGATTTATTATATAAAAGATGATTAAATATAGTTTAGGTATTTGTTCATCAAAACAATATCAGGTCCAGGCTTTGTTTCTATCGTAGGGGTGTTTACAAAGTCTGGGCTATTTTTATACAAAAAATATGAAAAAACCAATAGAATTTAATATACAAAAAAAGATGGAAGGAAAGCTTGGTAGAGCTGGAATTTTAAAAACCAAACATGGTGACATACAAACACCTGCTTTTGTAACAGTTGGAACAAAGGCTACGATAAAATCAATGACTCCTGAGCAATTGAAATCTCTAGGTGCACAAGTTGCATTAGCTAATACGTACCACCTATATTTACAACCAGGAGATAATATAATTAAAAAAGCAGGAGGAATACATAAGTTTATGAATTGGGATGGTCCAACTATGACGGACTCTGGAGGATTTCAAGTTTTCTCATTAGGAGCTGCTTTTGGAAAAGAGATCACAAAACTAGTAAAAGGGGATGAACCAATTCTATTGAATGAGCTTTCTGAATCAAGTTCAAATGGAAGAGTCATTTCAGAGCATTTCAAGCCTGCAAAAATTGAAGAAGATGGTGTAGAATTTAGATCCCATATTGATGGTAGCCGACACTATTTCACTCCCACAAGATCAATACAAATACAGCACAACATAGGAGCGGATATAATATTTGCTTTTGATGAATGTACTTCTCCAACAGAAGGGAAGTATTATCAGCAGAAAGCTTTGAATAGGACTCATAGATGGGCTAAAGAATGTCTTGATTATCATAAAAGTACTCCAAATTCTGAAACTCAAGCATTATTTGGCGTAATTCAAGGAGGAAGATTTGAAGACTTGAGAAAAGATTCAGCTAGTTTCTTTAAAGATATGGATTTTGATGGTTATGGAATCGGGGGATCATTTGCAAAAGAAGACATGTCATCTGCTGTTGCTTGGGTAAATGAGATTCTACCAGAGGAAAAGCCAAGACATCTATTAGGTATTGGAGAACCAGAGGATCTATTTATGGCAGTTGAACAGGGATGTGACCTATTTGATTGTGTTGCGCCAACTCGTATAGCTAGAACTGGAAGTGTATATACTAAAGAAGGAAAAATTAATTTAATGAACAAGAAGTTTGTAGAAGATTTTTCTCCTATATCAGATGATTGTGATTGTTATACTTGTAAGAATTACACAAAAGGATATTTATCACACCTATTCCGTGCAAAAGAAATGCTTGGAGCAACATTGGCATCAATTCATAATATATATTTTATAGTTAATTTGGTAAGTGGGATGAGAGAATCTATATTAGATGATTCTTTTGAAGAGTATAAAGAAAATTTTTTAGGTAATTGGTGTAAATAAAAAAGCGACCCTTGTTTAGGGTCACTTGATATATGGTTTAAGTAGTTTACTTTAGTAAACCATAGTTTTTTTATTCGGAATTAAGATATTGCATACTCCATTAGGAATAAGTGCTCTTTCCTCTTTTTTGCATTCATTGCAAAAATTTATAGGTCGGATTGATTCTTTATTATCTTCTTCCATACTAGATATACCTTCTTTAATTTGTTTATTTGATAACAAATTAAGTCTGAGTATTGTCTTTCTTAGATCATACATTGTATGACGAGGCATTTTCTCTAAATGAGTTTTTTGAGCATTAAAAAATAATTTTAAAAATTTTAATTTTAATTCTCCTCGTTCATTTAATGTGTCATTTATGGAATCTAATCCCGACTTTATTATTCTATCAGTATTCAACCCATTAAAATGGGTTGCCAACATGTTTGCGTATAATGTTCTTTTCATAATTCAAATTAAATATACACCTTTTGGTTACATTGTGTCAATTAAAGTAATCCCTTTACACTATCCTTAATACATGCTATTTTATTCGGGAGGTAATTCATGGTGAATTGCAAAAAACATAAAAAATACATAAAATACAAATGGTACTTAACAAGAATCCGATGATAAATCACCTAATAAAAGAGGTGATAGATAAAAAATGTACAATCCGTTTCGCAATTACCATTGCAGGAACAGAGGTTGTAAAAAATAACACCGAATTTCTAAGAGCTATCTTGGGAAGAGATGATTGTAATGCAGAAACCGCACTTGAGCTTTTTAGCCAATCAGGTAATAAGGTTGAATTAGCATATGAAATTGTATCTAATAAAAATATTGATACTTTCAAAATACAGTTCCTTAAAGAAATGTTTAGACATAATAATGATTTTTTAAATCATTTCAGGTCTCAAAGAAAAGAACACTTCATTGAACCAAGAAAAAAATTAATATCGGCTTAATCACTTAGGTGATAATAACTAATATTCAAAAGTACAATCAGACTACTGCATTTTAATGTGGTGGTTTTTTATTTTAAATACAATATACTACTATTATGAAATTTGAATTAAATGCTCCACATGATCCTGCTGGAGATCAGCCTAAAGCGATTAAGTCCTTGATAAAGGGTATTGAAAAAGGTCTTACATACCAAACTCTTTTTGGTGCTACTGGTACTGGTAAAACATTCACTATAGCTAATGTAATTGATAAGGTTCAAAAACCTACTTTGGTAATTGCACATAATAAGACTCTGGCTGCTCAATTAGCATCAGAATTTAAAGACTTATTTCCAAATAATGCAGTCCACTATTTTGTTTCATATTATGACTACTATCAGCCAGAAGCATATATGCCAGGTACTGATACCTATATTGAGAAAGAAGCTCAGATTAACGAAGAAATAGACCGATTAAGGCATGCTACAACACAGTCTCTATTAACTCGTGATGATGTAATCATCGTAGCGTCAGTTTCTTGTATCTATGGTCTTGGATCTCCAAAAGAATATCAAGAGTTCCATATGCAATTAAATGCTGGAGATACAACTAATCGCGCAGAACTAACAAGAAAGTTTGTAGAAATATATTATGAGAGAACCACGGCTGATTTAACACCTGGAAAATTCAGAACACTTGGTAATGTAATTGAGATAATGCCAGTGTCACAGAAATATATAATACGATTAGAGTTTAAAGGTAATACTATATCTAGAATCTCTACAATGGATGGAGTGACTCGTATGTATATTGATGAAGAATTAGATAATGTTTTCATTTTCCCTGCCAAGCACTTCGTGACAGATAAGAAGACACTTGAAACAGCAATAAAGAAAATTACAAAAGAAATGAATCAGAGACTGAAAGAGCTAGAGTCAGAAGGAAAAGTCTTAGAATATGAAAGATTGAAAAGAAGAACTAGATATGATCTAGCAATGATTAGAGAAGTTGGATATTGTAGTGGAATTGAGAACTACTCAAGATTCTTTGATAATAGAAGTCCTGGAGATGCAGCTGATACACTTCTATCATATTTTCCCCATAAAGAGGATGGAACTCCAGATTTTCTAACCGTAATTGATGAATCCCATGTTACAGTCTCACAAATTGGTGGTATGTATGCGGGAGACAGATCAAGAAAAGAAACTCTTGTAGAGCATGGATTTAGATTACCTAGCGCATTTGATAATAGACCTCTTAGATACGAAGAGTTTTCAGAGAGAGTTGGTCAGAGGATATATGTTTCAGCTACTCCAGGAAAACATGAAAAAGAATTCTCAGAGAATATTGCAGAACAGATAATTAGGCCAACTGGGCTATTAGATCCCGTATTATCAGTAAAACCAGTTACTCCATCTGGTAAATATGAAGGACAGATTCAAGACTTCATAGGAGAAACAACTACAGCAATTAAAAAGGGAGGGAGAGTGATTGCTACAACACTAACCAAGAAGATGGCGGAGGATCTTAGTGAGTATTTTATAGAAAAGGGAATTAAGTCTGTATATTTACACAGTGATATTAAAACAATTCAAAGAATTGAGATAATTCGTGATTTTAGATTGGGACAATATGATGTATTGGTTGGAGTGAACTTGTTGCGTGAGGGACTGGATATGCCAGAGGTTACCCTTATTGGTATTTTAGATGCTGATAAGGAAGGGTTCTTACGAAGTGATACAGCACTGATTCAGACAATTGGTCGTGCAGCTCGTAACTCAGCAGGAAGAGTTATCTTATACGCTGATAAGATTACAGGATCAATGGAAAGAGCTATAGATGAAACAACAAGAAGAAGAAAAATACAGGAAGACTATAATACAAAACATGGTATTACTCCAAAGACTATTATAAAAGCAATACATGACATTGCAGAGAATATTAAAAGTGATCATCAAAAAGCAGTAGACACTCTATTGTCAGTCGATGAAGAGCTATTCAAAGAAAATCCAAAAAAGATGATAAAAGAGAAAGAAAAACAAATGACAGAAGCCGCTAAAGATCTAGACTATGAAACAGCTGCAATCATTCGTGATGAAATAGAGGAGCTGAACAAGATGCTTGATAAGAAGTAGAAAATCTATTGACTAAAATATAATAAGTGGTAATTTAGGACACAAAGATCCTAGGTTGGGATTTAATTGAACCTACAAAAACTAAATATTATGAAAAAAAGTTATATATTACTTTCGCCGTGCTCTTTCTTTGAGTATAAATTTTTTGGACAGATTAAAAGGAAGGGACTGATTGTTTCTCATTTCGATTTGGTAAAACATGTTAATAATATAAGAAAAAGTCGAGAGCAAGAAGATTTAATATTTCCTAAGAATGAAAGTAATTTAATTCCAGATGATTTACTTAGATGTATACTGAGTAAAGAGATTAATTTAATTTCGGGAGCTAATAATTTATTTCTAAGTAATCTAAAATGGTCTCCAAATGTGGTTAGTATTATATTAGAAATGCTTACAAAAAATGGATACGCTCCACCAAAAATTCTTTTTACAGATTTAAAAAGAACGGAATTCATTAATCAGAAAACTATTAATCTTATTAATAGTGATAATAAAGGATATTCCAAGAAAATAATGGAAGATTATAAGCAGGAATTAGGAAGAAGACTTTATCTTAATTCTACTTTGTTACAAGGTTTTAGAAAAAGAAACCTTGAAGAGCAAGTTATTATTGATGGTAGTCATTTTCTAGAAGTCTGTCTTGAACTTTGTTCTGTAGCATAAAAATCAAACCACTACTATTTTAAAAAAATAGTAGTGGTTTTTATATTTATTGACTATATCTATTAATTATTATATAATAAGTAAGTAAGTTTTTTAAATAACCAACCAAATATACACGGTTATGGCATTTATAGTACCAACAATTCACGAAGTTGAATCTATCTTAAAAGATCTATTCAATAGTGAATATAAAATAAAAAATCAGAAGGAAGATTCTGATGGAATCTTAATCGAATTAGATGCTATTGCACCTGATCCTGATGAAGACAACAAAGGCGGTCAAATTGAATATTCGTACATAAGAAACGCTTGTCCTAATAATAAGGAATTAGCAAAGGGTGTTATAAACTCTATAGTTTATAACAAGTACGAATTCCCTATATCGGGATCAAGTGTGGCTAAATTTAATGGGGAAGAGTGGAGAATGACTCCCTAAAAAATAGTTATAATTTATTTATATAAATTACTCAAAGACTCTTGATTTAATCAAGAGTCTTTTTTATTATCTTTATTGACATGATGTAAAATCATATATTTTGTGCTCCCTCCAGGAGTACCGGTTCCGCAAACCAGTGTTTTATTCATTAAGCTATGGGAGAAGATTTCTACATAATACTAAAAAAAATAACTATTTTATATAAAATATATTACAGATAATCATATCTTCAAAAAAGTATCATTTTCTGATATAATACCCCTCTAAATGCCTGCAAAAAAACCAGAAAAAAGAAGCCTAAACAAGAATGAGTCAGACATGATCATTGTTCGTGGTGCCCGTACTCACAACTTGAAGAATGTAGATGTCTCATTTCCTAGAAATAAGATGATTGCTTTTACTGGTCTATCAGGATCTGGAAAGTCATCTCTTGCTTTTGATACTATTTTTGCAGAAGGACAAAGAAGATATATAGAATCTCTATCTGCATATGCACGACAATTTATAAAACAATTCCAAAAACCAGACGTAGATGAGATTGTGGGTCTATCTCCAGCTATATCTATTGATCAAAAGAGTAGGTCAAATAATCCAAGATCTACTGTAGCTACTATTACTGAAATTTATGACTATCTTCGTATCCTATATGCCAGAGTTGGTAAGCCACACTGTTTGGAATGTGGAAGACAAATAAACAAGATCACACAAGAAGAAATAATGAATAATATCATTAAGAAAGTTACTGATATCCATAAAGAGGAGAGGAAGAGGGATGTAATGGGTATAGAAGTATCTGATGAGACTGTAAAAATATATGCTCCTGTTGTTATAGGAAGAAAAGGAGAGTATTATCAACTACTCTATGACTTCCTGTCTGCTGGATTCGAGGAAGTGAGAATCGATGGAAAGGTGATGAAATTAAGAGATAAGATTGAGTTAGATAAGAAGAAAAAACATACAATCGATCTATTGGTAGATGAGTTATATATAACAGAAATTACAAGAAAGGAAGAGGGGTACAAAGAGAGAATATCTGAAGCTGTTGAAAAAGCATTGGATAAAGCGGAGGGGTTGGTAAGGATAGTTACAAGTAGTGATGATATGTTAATGTCATCTAAATTCATGTGTCCATATGATGGTTTCTCTTTTCCTGAAATTGAGCCAAGACTATTCTCATTCAACTCTCCATATGGAGCTTGTGAAGCATGTAATGGTTTAGGAACTGTATCAATGTTTAATACTGATCCTTGTAAGGTATGTGAAGGCGCAAGATTAAGAGATGAAGCACTACATGTATACCTTGGAGATCTAAAGAAGAAAGTATCTATACAGAATCTTGTTGATATGTCAGTTGCAGATGCAATTGAATTTTTCATCAAATTAAATTTAAATGCGAAAGATCAAGAAATAGCAAAAGTGATACTTCGTGAAATCGAAGATAGAATTATGTTCCTATCAAATGTAGGTCTTGAATATCTTTCTCTTTCTAGAAAAGCAAACACATTGTCAGGTGGAGAAGCACAAAGAATTAGATTAGCATCACAGCTTGGATCTAAACTAGTAGGTGCACTATATGTTCTAGATGAGCCTACAATTGGATTACATTCAAGAGATAATGACAGGCTTATCAAAACACTAATTGACCTAAGAGATCTAGGAAACACAATTTTAGTTGTAGAACATGATGAAGATACTATTTTTGCATCAGACTATATTGTTGATATTGGACCCGGGGCGGGAGTTCACGGTGGAGAGATAATAGTATCTGACTATCTACATACACTTATGGATGCAAAGGAATCTCCAGTAGATTCATTGACTATAGATTATCTAAGAAGGGATAAGGTAGTTCCTGTTCCAAAGAAGAGAAGAGAACCAAAAGGGAAGATAAAAATAAAAGGAGGAGAGATATTCAATATTAAGGATATGAATGTTGATGTTCCACTTGGAATATTCAATGTTGTAACTGGGGTTTCAGGTAGTGGTAAGTCATCATTGATATATGAAATTGTAAATAAGAATTTGAAGAACAAGTTTGATAGAAAATATAGCGGTAATGAAGTAGATAATTGTAAGAGTTTTGAAATTGATGGATCTGTAAGTCGATCAATCCTAATTGATCAATCAGCAATTGGTCGTACGCCAAGGAGTAATCCAGCTACATATACTGGTGCATTTACTCATATTAGAGAACTATTTGCAGAAACAGAAGAAGCTAAGTATAGGGGCTGGAAACCAGGTAGATTCTCTTTCAATGTTCCAGGTGGAAGGTGTGAGGCATGTAAAGGTAATGGTCAGATTGCTGTAGAGATGCACTTTTTGCCAACAGTCTATGTTCCATGTGATATCTGTAATGAAAAAAGGTTCATGAAAGAAACTTTGGAAGTTACTTACAAGAAGAAAAATATCTACGATGTATTAAAAATGACAGTAGAGGATTCTCTTGAATTTTTTAATGATATCCCCGCTATTTATGACAGATTAAATACCCTTAATGAGGTAGGTCTTGGATACTTAGAATTAGGACAATCTGCCACGACCTTATCAGGCGGAGAAGCCCAAAGAGTAAAGATTTCATCTGAGCTATATAGAGCACATCTACAAGAGACGCTATACATACTAGATGAGCCTACAATTGGACTACACTATGAAGATGTAAATAAGTTGATAGATATATTACAAGTATTGGTAAACAAGGGTAATACAGTGATTGTAATTGAACATAATATGGATCTAATCAAGTGTGCAGACTATGTAATTGATATTGGTCCAGAAGGGGGAGTTGGAGGAGGGAAAATTGTTGCAAAAGGAACACCAGAGGATGTTGCAAAATCAAAGACTTCATATACAGGCTCATATCTAAAGAAGTATTTAAAATAGAAAAGTTGACTCAAAAAATGAGTCAACTTGTTATCTGCTTTTGTTTAATTCTGCAATATATTTAATTAGCAGACTAGATATATCCTCTATTGTTTCATCTCGATGTTTTTCTGGAATATCACTAACCTCGACAATGCTCACATATCCAACTTTAGAATATTTAAGTTTAGCAATTTTGCATTCCTTACAATTAATTGATGGATTGAAATTATCACATGCAAACCTTAAGTGTCTACGATAACTTTCTAGATTGACTCCTGAGAATAGGTCTGGATTTTTTGTTCCGTCTATTATTCGAAAGGTCATTGTAGTATTAGTTTCTTCTTCGATAATTATCTTAGAAGATAACTTAACTTTTTCTAGATAGGTTTCTATTCTAGGTTCTACTCTAGAATTAGTATTTACATCTTGATAATACATTTCAGATATAAACATACAGCCAAAAAAAATCAAAAGTACTGAGACAATAAAATAGTTTATTTTATTCTTCATAATGTTCAATTTGTTCTATATTTATACTAACAGATTTTATGAGACTTTTACACATCCGTTATCATTCATTTTCTGATATTATATGTATATGAATAGATATTTACCACAAGAAAAAATTATGGGGATTATTAGATTATCACTAGGTTGGATATTTCTTTGGCCATTTTTAGATAAATTATTTGGTCTAGGGTTTGCAACCCAAATGGGACAAGGATGGATTGCAGGAAATTCTCCAACTTATGGATTCCTTACATATGGAACCAAAGGTCCATTTGCTGAAATATTTCAGAGCTTAGCAGGGAATTCTTTTGTTGACTGGATGTTTATGTCAGGACTTCTTCTTATCGGTCTATCACTTATATTTGGTATCTTTAATCGTATTGCAGCATATTCTGGATCTCTGCTTCTGATTTTTATGTGGTTTGCAGCTATACTTCCAGAGCATAATCCATTTTTAGATGATCACATCATCTATGCACTAGTGCTTATCGCCATCACAATGATTCCATCAGATTTCCTTGGACTTGGACGACATTGGAAGAAATTAAGCTTAGTGAAGAAATTTCCAGTATTGAAATAGTATTATGGAAAAGTTCATATATAACTGTTAGTATTTATATATGAAAGTTAGAGACTTAGAAAAATTTAATCTCCCAGATTCTCCTGGTGTATATACCTTTAAAAAAGGAGATAATATTTTGTATATCGGAAAAGCAACATCTCTAAAGGATAGAGTTAGATCATATTTCTCTACGGATTTAATTAATTCAAGAGGTGTTCGTATTGTTGATATGGTAACACTAAGTGATTCTGTGGAATATGAAGAAACAGATTCTGTTCTTGAAGCATTAATATTAGAGGCGCGAGATATAAAAAAGCATAAGCCAAAGTATAATATTAAAGAAAAAGATAATAAGAGTTTCAGCTATGTATTAATTACTGATGAAGAATGGCCAAGAGTATATGTTTCCAGAGAAAGAAGTATTAAGTTTGAAAATACTAAAACAAAAAAGGTATTTGGACCTTTCCCCTCAAGGAATCAAATTCAAGAAGCACTTAGAATCATACGAAAGATTTTTCCATATAGGACTGAGAAGATTACACATGAAAGATTCTATTCTCAACTCGGTCTAATGCCAAATACAGCAGGAGATAATTCACATAAAGAATATCTAAATACAATTAGACATATTTCACTATTCCTACAAGGAAAGAAAAAGAAGGTGATTAAAGAGATAGAGAAGAAGATGAAAGAGTTGGCTAAGGAATTGAAGTTTGAAGAAGCGGAGAAGCTAAGAAGAAAAATATTTTCACTTAATCACTTAAGAGATGTATCACTGATTAAATATGATAATGAATTAACGGGATTAAGGATAGAGGGATATGATGTGGCGCATATATCAGGAACTAATACAGTCGGAGTAATGACTGTTGTTATTGATGGGGAAGTTGAGAAGGATCAGTATAGAAAATTTAAAGTTAGGACAAGTACTAGGGGAGACGATTTAAAGGCCTTAAAAGAGATTCTAACAAGGAGAGTTAGCCATTTTGAGTGGGGAATCCCGGATTTAATTGTTATAGATGGGGGAAGTACTCAAAGAGCAATTACGGAAAGTGTTTTGAAAGATACACCTTTTAAGAATGTTCCAATTGTTAACCTTGTAAAAAATAATAAACACAAGGTAGATAGGTTGGTAGGAGACAAAGATATTATTAAAGAAAATAAGAGAAATATTATTTTAGTTAATAGTGAAGCTCATAGATTTGCAATTGGATATCATAGAAAATTAAGAGATAAGATTAAATAAAAAAAAGGCTTACATTTGAATAATGCAAGCCTTTGAGTTTTTTAAGAGATGTTTTATATCTGAAGAAAAGCGTAGTACTTGTTTTCCTTCTTCAATTCGCCAAAAGGAATGAGACCCTTTTCACAATTTTTACCTCTTCTTTTCTTGATATAAGGAACCATTAAATTAAGACCTATGGTTTCAGTATTGGTTGGGATTATTGCAACAAAATCTAGTTCTGTAACTTCAAGTAAGTCTAAGAACTCTTTAAAATTAAAAGCTTCTTGTATGTCATCTAGTGACATACATCTCAGTCTTGTGTTTGCATTTAGTTTTTGAATTGCTTTATCCAAATCATCATTTTTATTAGATAATTCAGTTTTATACAATGTTACTAATCCTAAAGATGTAACAACATCTCCTATCTCTCTTGACCCTCTGTCAGGGCATGTGTGTATCTCCATAATCTATATTAATTTATATCACAAAAATATCTTATTGACAAATTTATGTAAATAATATACTGTTTTAATCGAAGTTATGAAAATAAATACAATTAAATACATCGTCGTGACAAGAGTTGGTAGATATATATTGTTTCCATCAATATATTTCTTACTAACATTTTTAGGGTTCTATCTCTTTCTAATGTTTAACATACTCATAGTGGTATATCTCAAGGATGTATCAGATAAGTTTAGTTATGACGCTGGATATATAACAATAAGTATTCTAGTTCCAGTACTAATTTCTCTAGTCTTAACTACTAAATTAGTACTCAGAACTATAAAAGAAGGAAAAATTCCTTTTAATGAAATCAAATGGACACGCTTCATATTGAAATCTATTCTAAAATGATAAAATAAATTAAAACAAAGGCCACATTTTGTGGCCTTTTTCTTTTACCCAGGTTATCCATAATAAAAATTAAATTAAGTGATATAATATTTTTATGAGTAGAATAGCAGTTTTAAGAGGAGGAAAAGGACAAGCAAGACTAGATTCAATGGAATCTGGTCAGGTTTGTATTGATCACTTTTCTAAAAAGCATGACGTTCTAGATATTGTTGTTGCTAGTGATGGTGTTTGGTGGTACAACGGATCAGAAGTTATGCCTAAAAAAATACTAAAAGGAGTTGACATTGCTTTTAATACATTACATGGAGAAACAGGAGAAGATGGAAAGATTCAGAAAATATTAAGTGATTTAGGTATAAGATATAACGGAGCGGGCGAAGTAGGAAGTGCATTGTCATATAGTAAGTTTCATTCAAAGAAAATATTTAGTGATATGGGTATACCATCTCCTTATACAATTAGAATATCTCTAGAAGATGCAGATATAGATAAGGTTGCATCAAAACTATTCACTAGCATGGTTTTGCCTATGGTAATAAAACCAAATAGAGGTCATGGATGGGAACATGTATATATGGCGAAGAATAAGGAAGAGATAATTTCTGCGCTAGAATCAGTTGAGGAATTCACAAATGACATCTTAATTGAAGAATATATAGAAGGTAGGGAAGTTCATGTTGCTGTACTTGAAGGTTTTAGGGAATCTGAATTCTATACATCTCTAGGTGTGGAGCCAAATCTAAAAGAAGACGAAGAACAATCTTTTGATTTGATAAAAAAGATTAGTAAAGAAGATAAAGAAAAGATGGAAAGATTTGCAATTGAGGCCCATAGATCACTTCATATGAGACATCACTCATTATCAGATTTCATTATACATCCCAAAAGAGGTATTTATATACTAGAAACAACAGGTCAACCATTGTTTGGTAAGGGTAAGCCATTATCTACAAGTTTAGAGTCTGTTGGAGGAAATATAGAAGAATTTTTAGATCATGTAATTATTCAGTAATTTGACTGTTACTATTTTTAGTAGTATATTAAAAATAGATATGAAAATACTGAAAAAAATAAAAGATACAATTATAGATATTTTAGGGTTTATATTGTTTATTCCGACCGTAGCTTCAATTGCAAGACATGTGGTTGAAAAAAACAAAATCCCAATAGATTAAATCTCTTAAAAATCAAGCCTCTTCGGAGGCTTTTATTTTACTCTTGTAATTTTTCTCATTTCTTATATACTATTGTCACTTCATTGAAGTATTAATGGGCCCGTAGCTCAGTTGGCTAGAGCGCCTCACTTGCACTGAGGAGGTCGCAGGTTCGATTCCTGTCGGGTCCACATTTAAAAAACACTCTTAAAAAGAGTGTTTTTTGTTTAATATTATATAAATAAAAACCTTCACCATTTATGGTGAAGGTTTAAGATATTTTGTATCCAATTTAATATTTTGTATCAAAAGATCCTGATATTGATTGATCTGAAACACTGTGAATATTAGAGAAATCTCCACCAGCTGGCGAAGGAGTATATTTCTTGCTTTTATCTTTCTCCTCATCAGTCATTTTTTTAATTGCAGGACCTGTGCATTGACGAAGATCAAAATCTTGTCTATCAACAAGAGAGTTTGTTTCTTTTAAAACTTTTGATGGTTGAATATACACATGAAAACATCCATTAATGTGTCTAATAAAACCTACAGCAGATCCTGTAAAACCACTTGGTTTATCAGTGACTTCTGTTCCAAGAATCTCAATAGGAAAATCAATTTCTTCCCAGTCTTCATCCTGGACTTCAAGTCTTTCAGATTCCATATTAATCATTGGAACAGGAAGTCCAGTTTTAGGATTTAGTCCTTTTGGTTGAAATATGTAAACAGGAGATTTGCTCAGATTACATATCCAATGAGTAAGGGTTCCAACAGTTCCAGTGGCATGATCAGTACATTCTGTACCAAGTTTAAGTACTTTTAGTTTCATTATAATAGTTGTAGTTTCAGTTCTTTATGAGATATACATACGATGCATATCAATTTTATAAAGAACAAGTTGAACAAAATAATATCAGTATTATTTAAATATGTCAATATATAAATAAAAAATAGTCTCTCTCCAATTTTTGGAGAGAGACAGGTTTTGTGCGTTTCTATAAGTTGGATTCCTATAGATTCATAATTTATATTATCAGTAAGTTCATAAAAAGTAAATAATTTTTCCACAATCATTTATTATTACTTTATTTCAATATGTTATAATAATTTTATGAATAGGAAAGTAGTAATGTTTCAAGGCATCTCTGGATGCGGAAAGGGGACGCAAGTCGCCAAACTCAAGACTTTTCTAGATGAAAATACAAATACAAGCACTTATATAATGGAAGCCGGAAACGGCTTCCGTTCTTTTTTATTAGATAAATCATATCTTGCAGAGTGTGCGAGTGAGATTACAAAAGGTGGTGGGTTCCAGCCTACATTTTTGTCTGTATGGAATTGGACAAATACAATAATAAACGGATTAAAAAAAGGCGAGAATATAATATTTGATGGAACCCCAAGACAAAAAGATGAACCATCTATATTAGATGAGTTGTGGGAATATGTAGGATACACAGATAAGGTATATGTTGTATATCAAAAGATTAGCGACAAGGAGGCAAAGAAAAGGCTCAAGAGTAGAGGAAGGCACGATGATCATGACGAAGCTATAGATAAGAGAATAGAAGGGTTTAAAGAGCATGTATTACCAGTAATAGATTGGTATAAGAAACATGATAGATATAATGTTTTAGAGATTGATGGAGAACAAAGTGTTGATGACGTATTTAGTGATATTGTAAAAGGGATATCTTAACTTGTGGAATATTAACGGTATTAATATTTTTTGTCGTGATATAATTAAAAAATGGAAAAACATGATGAAATTTTAGATAGAATAATTGATATAGAAAAATCAATAGAGTTTGTGGAGAGCAAGTTTACATTTAAACATATTTTTTGGATGGGATTTATTAAAGGAATGGCAGCATTAATTGGAGCTACCATACTTATATTGATTGGAGGATATATATTAAGAGTAATTGGTGTAATTCCAGGACTTGAAGATGTTCCTCCTGTAATAAGAAATGCAGCTGATAAAGCACAGTTGAGATAAGTAATTGCTATGATATAATATTTTTATGTTAAATTTTTTCAAAGACAAATTAATAAAATCACAACTTAAAAACTTACCACCAGAACAACAACAGCTAATAACTGCGCTGTTGGAAAAAAATCCAAAACTCTTCAAACAAATTGGAGAAGAGATAAAGGCTAAGAAAAAAGCTGGTATGGATGAACAAATGGCTTCTATGCAAGTAATGATGGCTCACAAAAGTGAGATTCAGAAAATTATGCAAGGGATTCAAAAAGGTAAATAAGTAAATATAAAAACACCGAAAGGTGTTTTTTATATTTCATATTCCTTAATCTCTGATATACTCAGAGACATTATAAAACCACTTAATTATTAACTATGGCACTATCAATCGGAATTGTAGGACTACCAAATGTTGGGAAATCAACACTGTTTAATGCATTAACTAAAAAGTCTGTAGCAGCAGAAAATTATCCGTTTTGTACTATCGATCCTTCTGTTGGTGTTGTTCCTGTTCCTGATGATAGACTTGGTAAATTAAGTGATTTTTCTAAAACGTTAAAAACAGTCCCCGCAGTTGTGGAATTTACCGATATTGCAGGATTAGTTAAGGGAGCATCAGAAGGTGAGGGATTAGGTAATCAGTTTCTAGCAAACATTCGTGAGGTAGACGCTATTGCTGAGGTAGTTAGAATATTTGATGATGCTAATGTTACACACGTATCTGGGAAAGTTGATCCTATTGATGATATTGAGATAATTAATCTAGAGTTAATACTAGCTGATAGGCAAACTATTACAAAAAGAATGGCTGCAATAGGTAAAGATGTAAAAAGAGGAGATAAAGAGGCAATTGTTTTTCACGCTCTGATGACTAAATTAGATAAACATCTAGATGATGGAGGACTAATATCTAAAATGGAATTTACTGATGAAGAGAAAATAATGGTTAAGTCTCTATCACTTCTTACTTCAAAGCCTTTTATGTATATCCTAAACAAAAAGGCTGGAGTAGCTAATCTAGATGAAGTAAAAGATGAAAGATGGGATAAATTAATGAAATTTATGGAAGAATCTAATTCTATCTGGACTATAGTAGACGCTGGTATTGAACATGAACTTTCAGCATTTGAAGGAGCGGAAAAAGAAATGTTTAAAGAAGAACTAGAAGTTACCGGAGATGGAATAGATGAACTTATTAAAAAAGGTTACACTCTTCTTAATTTAATAACGTACTTTACAACAGGAGTACAAGAGACTAGAGCGTGGACTGTTAAAAGAAATTCTACTGCACCAGAGGCAGGAGCTGCAATTCATGGAGATTTTAAAGAAAAATTTATCAGAGCTGAGGTAATATTCTGGGAAGATTTACTTAATGCAGGATCATTTGCAGTCGCTAGGGAAAAAGGAATTTTAAAAACTGAAGGTAAGGAATATATAGTGAAAGATGGAGATGTGATGGAGTTTAAGGTTTAGTTCTACTGTGCTATTATATATATTATGAAACAATCAATATCAAAGGAGTTTTTCTTACATTTAGGATTAATTGCCACATTATATACAACAATTACTAGTTTAATAGTTTTTACTTTTGCTGTAATTAATATACAGTTTCCAGACGCATTAAATAGTTTTAACATTAGCTCAATTAGAGAGCAAATGGCTTTCTCTTTATCATTGTTAATTGTAACTTTTCCAATCTTTGTTGTCTTATCAAAGAAAATATATAAGGATTTAGATAAATTTGTGGAAAATAGGGAACTATGGATAAGAAAATGGTTCCTCTCTCTCACACTATTTCTTTTGATATTAATGTTTGCTATTACTATAATTACACTAATTTATACTTTCCTTTCTGGAGAAATTTCAACAAGGTTCTCACTTAAGGTTTTGACGATATTATCTATCTCTGGATTTACTTGCTGGTACTATCTTAAAGATTATCAAGGATACTTCTTTAAAAAAGATAAGTTGAGGAAAAAAATAGTTAATATTGTTATTGTTATTGTGTCTGGTGTAATCATCTCAGGTCTTTCTTTTGCAGGGTCTCCAGGAGAAATTAGAAATATTAAACTTGATGAACAGAGAATAAATGATTTAATGGCTATGCAATCAGAAATCACTAATTATTGGCAAAATAATGGAACTCTTCCTGGATCTATTGATGACATTGCTAATCCTCTTTCGTATTACAGTCTACCTGTTGATCCAGAAACTGACTCTAATTATGTATACAATGTAATTTCAAATATGAAGTTTCAACTTTGTGCTGAATTCGCAACATCCACAACAAGCTCTGGACTTATTGAAGAAAGACAAATTGATAGATATTCATATAATAGTTATATAAATAAAGAGTATTGGGAGCATGATTCTGGAACACATTGTTTTGATAGAGAGATAGATCCAAATTTAATAAAAATGTTTAAATAGTTACAATGCATAATTACGATCATAAGGACTTAGAAAAAAAATGGTTGAAAAAATGGGAGGAAGACGGAATATATAGAGTGGAAGATAAGATAGAAGGAAAAGAAAATGAATATATTCTTGTAGAATTTCCATATCCATCAGGAAATCTTCATGTTGGTCATTGGTATGCTTTTGCTGTTTCTGATATATATGCAAGATTAAGAAGAATGAGTGGAAAGAATGTCTTATTTCCAATCGGCTTTGATGCTTTCGGACTTCCTGCTGAAAATGCTGCTATTAAGAATAATGTAAATCCTCGTGAGTGGACATATTCCAATATGGAATCAATGAAGAAACAATTACGGTCTATGGGAACAATGTTTGATTGGAGCAGGGAAATTGCTACTTGTGATCCTAAATACTATAAACATACTCAGTCATTGTTTATAGATTTATATAAAAATGATTTGGCATATCAAGCAGAGACTCCTGTTAACTGGTGTCCTAGCTGTAAAACTGTTCTTGCTAATGAACAAATTATTTCTGGGTTATGTGAAAGGTGTGATTCTGAGATTGAGCAATTAGACATGAAGCAATGGATGTTTAGAATTACTAAATATGCAGATAGATTAATTGATGATCTTGGTAATGTTAACTGGCCTCAACCAATTAAAGATGCTCAGATAAACTGGATAGGAAAAAGTTCAGGTGCTGAAATAGGATTTAAGGTTGTTAGTGGAGATAAGGAGTTGGAAGAGATGAAAGTTTTCACTACTCGACCCGACACTCTATATGGAGCAACATATGCAGTTATGGCACCTGATCATAAGATGATCGACTCTTTTAAAGATCATATTTCTAATATAGATGATGTATTACAATATCAAAAAGATGCAAATAAGAAGACCGAGCTTGAAAGAATGGAGAATAAAGAGAAAAGTGGAGTTAGATTAGAGGGAGTTGAGGCTATTAATCCTGCAAATGGAGAAAATATACCTATTTTTATATCTGACTATGTATTATCAAGCTATGGTACTGGATCGATAATGGCTGTACCAGCTCATGATTCAAGAGATTACGATTTTGCCAAGTTATTCAATCTTGATATTATTGAGGTCATTTCAGGAGGAAATATAGGAAAGGAGGCATATACAGGAGAAGGAGATCTTGTTAATTCAGGAGATTTTTCAGGAATGAATATTGATGAAGCAAAAGAAAAAATAACTGAAAAAGTTGGGGGTAAATTAACTAATACATATAGACTTCGTGATTGGTTAATTTCAAGACAAAGATATTGGGGTTGTCCAATTCCGATAATACACTGTGATGATTGTGGAGCAGTTCCGGTTCCAAAAGATCAATTACCTGTTGAGCTACCTGAAATTGATGATTTCCTTCCGAGCTCAGAAGGAAGAAGTCCTTTAGCAAAACATCCTGAGTGGGTAAATGTTCCATGTCCAAAATGTAGTAAAGATGGAAAAAGAGAAACAGATACAATTGATACTTTCATTGATTCCTCTTGGTACTATATGAGATATACAGATTCAAACAATGAAAATGAGTTCTCAAGTAAGGAGGCTATGAAAAACTGGCTACCAGTTGATTTCTATTCAGGTGGAGCAGAACATACAACTATGCACTTATTATATTCTAGATTCTTCACTAAGGCTCTTAATGATCTTGGATTAATTGATTTTGATGAGCCATTTAAGGAAAGATTAAATAGAGGATTAATTCTAGGTCCAGACGGAAACAAGATGAGCAAGTCAAAAGGAAATGTAATTGATCCTGATGAAATAGTAGAAAGACTAGGATCAGATACTGTTAGATTATACCTGTCTTTTATAGGTCCATATAATGAAGTTGGTTCATATCCATGGGATCCTAACGGAGTAGTTGGAGTTAGAAGGTTCTTAGAAAGAGTGTGGAGAATTAAGGATAATATATCTGATGAAGAGTCAAAAGATATAACAAAAAATCTTCATAAAACGATCAAAAAGGTAGGTGAGGATGCTAAAAAATTAAAATTTAATACAGCCTTATCTTCAATGATGACATTTATTAATCATGTGGAGAAAGAAGATATTAAAAAAGAAACATATCAATCCCTGCTTAAAATTCTAGCACCATTTGCACCACTTTTCTGTGAAGAGCTCTGGAGTATATTAGGAGGTGAAAAATCTATTCATTTGGAATCATGGCCAGAATTTGATGCAAAATTAGTTGTGGATGATACAGTTCGAATTGGTATACAGGTTAATGGTAAGGTTCGTGCTGAGTACGACTTTAATGCTAATGCTACACAAGAATCTGTGGAAGGAGCAATTAAGGACATCCCAGAGATTGCCAAATGGATAGAAGGAAAGAATATTATTAAGGTTGTATATGTTCCCGGAAGGATTGTAAACATTGTAGTTAAAGAATAGTTGACTTACCTATAAAAAAGATGTATCTTTTGAAAATAAGTGCATATACAATCTAAAAAAATAAAAGGTTTTTGTGACGAATTCTGTTCTAAATTTAAGTAGTTAATAAATATAATAAACCCTACAGAATTAATTTTCTGTAGGGTTTTGTTTCTAAACACGCTAAATTATAAAGCCCTTGACATGTTGTATAATTAATATAATATATGAAATATATATTTAAAGATACTCAAACAGTAATTAATATAAGTTAGATAAATAAACATTATGCCAACAAAAGCACCAATAACATTTAATACTAAACAAGTTACAAAAAAACTATTAAAGAGTTTACCTGAACGTGCGCAAGATATACTCACACGTCGTTTTGGACTAGGAAAAGATACAAATAGAGAAACACTTGAATCTATTGGTCAAAGTTATGGTATTACTCGTGAAAGAGTTAGACAAATTGAAGAATATGCAATTAAGAATATTCGTAAATCTGATGAATATACAAAAGAACAAGATGTTTTTACTCAACTACATACATTAATTACAGGAATGGGAGGATTAATTTCAGAGACAGAATTCTTAAATCACTTATCTAAGAGTGAAAGTGTACAAAATCATGCACACTTCTTATTAGTTGTTGGAAATGAGTTTGATCATCAAAAAGAAAATGAGCATTTTGCACAAAGATGGACAATTGATTCAGAACTTGCACAAAAAATTCATGATGGACTTAAGTCCTTATACAAGAATTTATCAAGTGAAGATCTTCTTTCAGAGAAGGAAATTGTAGAAAGCTTCATCGCTCATGTTGGAGAAGTATCAGAAGAGTACAAAGAAGATGAAATAATTAAGAGATGGTTATCAGTATCTAAGAAGATTGATAAAAATCCACTTGGAGAATGGGGAAGAGCTGATTCACCAAATGTTAATGTTAAAGGAATGCGAGATTATGCATACCTTGTAATACGTAGACATGGTTCTCCTATTCACTTTAGAGAAGTTGCACAACAAATTGAAAAACTATTTGGTAAAAAAGCTCATGTAGCAACAACTCACAACGAATTAATTAAAGATAAGAGATTTGTTCTTGTAGGGCGTGGATTATATGCTCTATCTGACTGGGGATATTTAAGTGGTGTTGTAAGAGATGTTATTAAGCAAGTTATTGATGATAATGGTGCTATGACAAAAGATGATATCATTGATAAGGTTTTAAAAGAAAGATATGTTAAGGAGAATACAATTCTTGTAAACCTACAAAATCCAAAACATTTCTCAAAAGATTCTAAGGGTAAATACTCACTAGTTAAATAAAATAATAAGACCCTATGAGGGTCTTTTTTATTTACATGTAGATTACTCCCTTTTAAAATACTAATTGAACATATATAATATAATTAATGCAAAATTTTGATGAAATATTAAATATCGTTTTCAACATCGTTTTAGTCCTCCTACCAATACCTGTTCTAATAATGGTTGCTTTAATGTTTTGGAATAGATGGATTTCATATATAAGAACAACATTTGTTAATTCTCAAGAAATGGTTCTTCTTAGAATAAAACCTCCAAAAGAGGTAGATAAGTCTCCTAAGGCTGCAGAACTTTTTCTTACGGCTCTTCATCAAACAGGAGGAGAAGGTACGTGGTTTGCAAAATACTGGGAAGGAAAGACTAGAGCTTTTTTCTCACTTGAGATAGCTTCAATTAATGGAGAGGTAGGATTTTATATATATACAAGAAAAAGTCTTGCTGGATATTTAGAAAATCAACTATATGCTCAATATCCAACAGCAGAGGTTAAAGAAGTAGATGATTATGTATATGAAGTTGACTATTCAAGCGGTGACTATGCTGTCTGGGGAACAAACATGACACTTACGACAAAAGATGCTTATCCGATACAAACATACGTCGACTTTGGATTAGATAAGGAATCAGAAGAATCAGCCAAAGTTGATCCATTAACATCAATGATTGAATTTTTAGGATCAGTTAAAGAGGGTCATAATGTCTGGAATCAAATCATAGTAAGGGCGCATAAAAAAGAAGATACTGCACACAGCAAGATAGTTTTTTGGAATCCTTTATCCTGGTTTGAAAAACAAGATAATTGGCAAGAAGAAGCAAAAGAGGAAATTAAAAAAATTAAAGAAGACTCTGCTCCAAAAGGGGAAGATGGTAAGCCTGATATTTCAAAAGCTCAATTAACAGAAGGAGATAAACTTAAGATTTCAGCTCTCGAAAGAAGTGTTTCTAAATATGGATTTGATGTTGGAATTAGAAGTATATACATAGCACCCAAAGATGACTTTGATTCTGGAAACATTGGAGGAATGATAGGGTCTTTTAAACAATATGGATCTCTTAATCTAAATGGGTTTAAACCGACGGGGACCACAGGAGTTAATTTCCCTTGGCAAGATATTACAGGAAAGAAAGTTAAAAGTAAGAAGGAGAAGATTTTTAATGCTTATGTTAATAGAGGTTTTTTCCATCCACCATTTAAATCAACCAGACTAAAACCATTCATATTAAATACAGAAGAATTGGCAACAATATACCACTTACCAGGCCTTTCTGTAGCAACGCCATCATTTGACAGAATAAGTTCTAAGAAGTCAGAACCACCAGCTAACCTTCCTATATAATTATGATGCCAAGTACAGAATCAGTAGAAAGAGCAAATAAGCTAAGGATAATACTATCTTTAGGTCTTATAGTGTTCATGTTTGTAGCATATTTTCTATTAATTTCTCCAAAGAGGTTCTTTCCTCATAATCTTGTTATTCCAGATGGTGCATCTCTTCAAGCAGTTTCTAAAATATTAAAAGAAGAGGATCTAATATCTTCAAGATCTATGTTTAATATAATTGTTACCTTACAAGGGGAGTCAAAAAACATTAAATCGGGTACATATGTTATTAAAGAAAAGAAGAATATATTTAATTTAATAGAGAGATTGACCAATGGTGTTTTTGGACAAGATATTGTAACAATAACAATTAAAGAAGGTCATACACTGGAAGACATATCTAATATAGTTAGTTCTAAGCTAGACAATTTTGATAAAGAATTGTTTTTAGAAACTACAACTGAAGGCTATCTATTTCCTGATACATATAAGTTTTTAGAATATACAACAACCAAGGAATTTATAGAAAGACTAGAGTATAAGCATGGTGAAGTTGTAGATGAACTGAAGCAAAAGTATCCGGAGAATGAAAAAGATATAAATGATATTGTTATAGCAGCATCAGTGATAGAAAAAGAAGCTGATACTCCAGAAGGAAGAAGAATGGTATCTGATATTATTTGGAGTCGTATTGAGATGGATATGCCGCTACAAGTAGATGCTACTTTTGTTTATGGAATCGGAAAGGGAACATTTGATTTGACAATTGAGGACTTAACTACTGATGGGGAATACAATACGTATATTAACAAAGGATTACCTCCAACAGCGATATCTAACCCTGGTAGAGACTCTTTAGAAGCTGCTTTTGATCCAATAATAAATGAATACGTCTTCTTTTTGACTGGACGGGATGGAGAAATGTATTATGCTGTTACATACGAAGAACATCTCGACAATAAGAGAAGATTCTTGGACTAAGATGATTAATTGGATTTTAAAAAAAATATACATAAGAAAAATTCCTAAAGGTAATAATAGGAAGGTTTTTGTTGGAATGTCAGGAGGAGTTGACTCTTCCGTTTCTGCTGCCATTTTAAAAGAGCGAGGATACGATGTACACGGAGTTTTTATAAAAGTATGGCAACCTGATTTCATGAAATGTACATGGCAGGAGGACAAAAGAGATGCTATGAGAATTTGTGCTCAATTAGGTATTCCTTTTGAGGTTCTTAATTTAGAAAAAGAATATAAGGAGAATGTGGTGGACTATATGATATCTGAATATAAGAAAGGAAGAACTCCCAATCCAGATGTTATGTGTAATGCGTATGTAAAGTTCGGTGGATTTTATGACTATGCAAGAAAAAAGAGTTCTGATTTTGTAGCAACAGGTCACTATGCTCAAATTAATAATAAAAGACTATTAAAAGGAAAGGATCCAAAAAAAGATCAATCATATTTTGTTTGGCAGATTAGAAAAGAGCAATTAGATCATATTATTTTCCCCATAGGGCATATTCCTAAAAAAAATGTGCGAAAAATTGCCAAAGCATATTCTCTATACACGGCAAACAAAAAAGATAGCCAAGGTCTTTGTTTTATAGGACATGTAAATTTAAAAGATTTTCTTTCCGAGTTTGTAGAATTGGTTCCTGGAGATGTTTTGAATACATCAGGTGAGGTCATAGGAGAGCACTACGGAGCCTTAATGTATACAGAGGGACAAAGAGAAGGATTTAAGGTTAATAATGCATCAGAACCGTTTTTTGTAGTTTCAAAAGATATTGAGAATAATAATATTGTGGTCTCAAGAGTGAAGAAGAATATAAGTATTAATCCTGATAATATATTGTTAAAAGATTCTGTAATCAGAAGAGATCTTCCTGGTGCCTGTATGGCAAATATTAGATATCATGGAAATGATATAAATTGTATTATAAAAAAAGTTGATGGAGATAATATTGAATGTAAACTTGAGCTTAAGGATGATTTAATTGCTCCGGGACAATCTGTTGTTTTGTATGATAGTGAAGAATGTATAGCTGGAGGAATTGTCTAGTATTTTATTGCATTATATTTCATGATATAATTAACTTATAAATAATTAATAATTTAAACTTATATGAAAAAAATAACTGCTATAATAATCGGAATAATAATTATAATTATTGGAATATTTGTTTTAGTTTCAGATAATGATAAAGAAGAAGTGTTAATAGATTCAGAAACAAATTCAAACTTCATGGAAAGATTTACTATTCAACGTTCATACGAAAATGGTAAACATACAATGTACGGATCAATAGCAGCTCCTACACCTTGTCATCAGGTTAGAATTGAATCCAGAAATGTAGATAATGATGTATATATGGACATAACACTTACTGAAGGAGACGAACCTTGTGCACAAGTTATAACTAACCAACCTTTCATATATTCATTTGAGGCTGAGGAAGATGCTAATTTCATCGCTACATATAATGGAGAAGATGTTGAATTAAGTATTATTGAACTAGAAGAAGGAGAAACAGTAGATTTAGAGAACTTTATGCTTAAGGGATAATATGGCAATTAATCAAGTAATAAAACTAGATGGAGAAAAGGAAGAATTTGACAGAAATCAATTCAGAGAGTCTTTAATCAGAGCCAGGGTTCCTGTTATCTTAATTGATGATATTTATATGAAATTAGAGAAAAAGTTTTCTGGAGAAGTTTCTACAACAAAAATATATGATTTTGTTACTAAGATTCTAAAGAGTCAACATAAACATAGTCTTCCTAGATATGCTACAAAAAGATCTCTGTTAACATTGGGGCCCTCAGGATTTCCTTTTGAGATGTTTTTGGCTAAAATTTTTGAAGCTAAAGGATATACAACAACAGTTGGAGCTAAACTTAAAGGAAAATGTGTACCTCATGAGGTTGATATCGTTGCAAAAAATGAAAATGAACTCTTATTAGTAGAAGTTAAATTTCATAATAAGACATCTTTTAAAACAGATACTAAAGTTGCTTTGTACATAAAAGCTAGATGGGATGATCTAAAGAATCTAGAATTTGTAAATGAAAATGGTCCAAATAAGATGACGAGAGGAATGATTGTTACAAATACAAAATTTACTAACAATGCAAAAAGATATGGTCATTGCGTAGGAATGGATATGATTAGTTTTGATTATCCTAAAAATGGAAACTTATACGATATGATGGAAGAAACAGGCTTACATCCAATTACTTGTTTATCTAATCTAACAAATGTGCAAAAAGAGGAGATAATGAACAATGGAATTATCACTTGTTCTGATCTAAAGAAGGATGATATGGTTTTAGATTCTATTAAGATGAATAAAAATAAGAAAAGGAATCTTTTAGACGAAATGGAATCTGTCTGTTAATATATTCTCATGAATCATTTTGAAATAAGAGAGAAATTTAAGAATTTTATGGAAAGTAGTGGTCACTCATGGATATCCTCAACATCTGTTGTTCCTGAAAATGATCCTTCAATTCTTTTTATTACAGCTGGAATGCAACCTCTAGTTCCGTATCTTTTAGGAGAAAAACATCCACAAGGTACAAAGCTAGCTAATATTCAAAAGTGTATTCGTACTCAAGATATAGACGAGGTGGGAGACAATACTCATAATACTTTTTTTGAAATGATTGGTTTTTGGTCACTTGGAGACTATTTTAAGGAACAAGCTATTGAACAATCATTTAAATTCTTAACCAGAGAACTTAATTTAGATCCAAATAGAATATTTGTAACATGTTTTGCAGGGGACGATAATGCTCCAAAGGATGAAGAATCAGCAAAAATATGGGAAAATTTAGGGATTCCTAGAAATAGAATATATTTCCTAGATGCAAAATCTAATTGGTGGAGTCCAGGAGATAATGGGCCATGTGGTCCTGATTCAGAAATGTTTTACGATATGTCAGATGCTGGTTTGGGAGATTTGAGTCATGATGAATTTATTGAAGCAGATGAAAGACAGAACATAATTGAGGTAGGTAACAATGTATTCATGTCATATCTTAAAAAAGATGGCTCTGTCATTGGAGAGCTTCCTTCAAAAAATGTTGATATGGGAGGAGGATTTGAAAGACTTGTGTCTATTGTTCAAGGTAAAAAGACATCTTTTGATACTGACTTATTTAAACCAACTATTGATTTAATTATAAATAACTCAAAAAGTGATGTTGATTCAGAGTCTAAAGAAGTTAGGATTATTGCAGATCATATAAGAACCTCTGTTTTCTTAATATCAGACGGAGTTGTTCCTTCTAACAAGGATCAAGGATATATATTAAGAAGACTTCTAAGAAGATCTATTAGAATAGCTGATAAAATCGGATATTCAGACTTTGGAGTACTTGCAAAAAGTATTTCTGATACATATGAAGGAATATATAAAAATCTAAAAGATATAGAGAAAATATCTAATATAATATCTCAAGAAGAAGATAAATTTAGAAAAACTCTTTCTAAAGGAATTAAGGAATTTGATAAGAAGACAAAAGAAGGTAAATTGTCAGGAAATGATGCCTTCTTACTATTTTCATCATATGGTTTCCCGATTGAGGTTACAGAAGAGCTAGCTCTTGAAAAAGAGATTGAAGTAGATATGGATGGTTACAATATTGAATTTGAAAAACATCAAAAAATATCAAAGAAAGGAGCTGAACAAAAATTTAAAGGAGGTCTTTCAGGAGATGGTGAAATGGAAACAAAATTGCACACTGCAACACACCTACTTCATGCTGCATTGCATGAAGTTCTTGGAGAACATGCAACACAAAGGGGAAGTAATATAACAAGTGAGAGATTAAGATTTGATTTTAATCACGACTCAAAAATGACAGATGAGGAAAAAGAGTCTGTGGTTAATTGGGTAAATGACAAGATAGAAAATGATCTTCCTGTTGTCCTTGAAGAAATGAATATTGAAGATGCTAGAAATTCTGGAGCTACAGGACTGTTTGGAGATAAGTATGGCGAAAAAGTTACTGTGTACTCAATTGGAGATGTGTCTAAAGAGCTCTGTGGTGGCCCTCATGTAAATAGAACGGGAGACTTAGGCAAGTTCAAGATTAAGAAAGAAGAAGCTAGCAGTGCGGGAGTTAGAAGGATTAAGGCTGTGTTGGAATAGGTGGATTTTATATTTCTATGTTAAAATATATGTAACATGAACAAAATAAATACCTTATTTTTAATAATTCGTAGTGGAAGTGTAACAGGACTATTATCGTATTATGATAAGTCTGAAATTCCTCAGTTTATAGAAATTAAAAAGGATATTATTTTTGACAATAATCTAAAATATAAAAATTTTGACAAAGAATCATACAAAGTCTTGGAAGAAGTCATGTTTCAATTAATAAAGCCAGACATACCACTTCCAGAAAAGACAATCATCATCTATTCATCTCCTTGGTTTAATTCTCAAATATCAGAATATGAAATTCCAAATAGCTCTAAGGGATTTAAATATAAAAATCTTGATTCTGTACTAAAAGATGCTTCTGATCTAGATGATAATGTTTTTCTTATTAATCAAAGAGTAGAATCTATATCACTTAATGGATACAGAACAAATAGTCCTGAGGGTAAAAAGTATGAGGAAGGATCAGTGACGCTACTTACTAGCTGGATGGATAAGACCATTAAAGATAAATTCGAATCCGTTATTAAAAGATTTTTAAATGATAGAGAGATAGAACATATAACTCTTCCTAGTGTATTAAACACCGTTATTAGTTCTCATAATCCTTCATATCATATATTAGATATTCATGGAGAATCTACTGATATTATTAACATTCAAGATGACAGCATTGATAGCACAGGAAGTATTCCTTTTGGAGTTCATCATTTAATAAGATCCATAAAAAAAGATAGTCAAGGTTATGTAGAGTCATATGAAGAATTTTTACATATTATAAAAAACATAAAGGATCCGATTGTTCATAGAGAAGAAAAAGATAAGATAAAAAAAGGCTTATTGAATTGGGCTGAGATGCTAAGTAATGTTCCTGATTTTACAGACAATAACAATATTATTCTATTATCACAAAATAATACTGATAAGTTGTATAAAGATGCGCTAGAGAATAGTAATGGAGGTCACAATACTAATATAATGATACTAAATAAAGAATATTTCAATTCACAAGGATCAAATCTAAGTCTTAACTCAATAATAGTGATTTCTTTCTGGAATATATTTAATAAAAACGTAGTGAAGTTAGGTAAAAAGTAGACACATTTTAGTAAATATAAACCTTTCCACATATTGCACTCTAACTCTATATTGATATAATAAATTAATGGAAAAAAATTTTTTAAAAGATGTAATACCACCTGCCCACAAAAAAAGTATAAGAGATATCCCATTACCAAGTAAAAGTAGTAACAAGTCTAGCGCACCTAAAATAAATCGAGCGAAAACAAGAAAGGTAAAAGATGGAGACTTTAGCCGTAAATCAAGAAATAAAATGCCTACATTATTCAAACTAGTATTAATTTTAATTATAGGATTTGTTGCTTATAGTATAATTTTTAGTAAATCAACAATTACTCTTACTCCTAATAAGATAGATTCTTCTCAAATTGATCTATCATACGTTGTATATAATAAAGTAACACCACCAGAAAATACTCCACAAACATTCATTCCGTATGTTGTAACTGATATTTCTGTAGAACTATCAAAGGAAATACCTGCAACTGGAGAAGAAAATATAGAAGAGTTTGCCTCAGGAACTATTAAGGTATTAAATTCATATAGCACTGACACACAAAGATTAATAAATAAGACTCGTTTTGAAAGTCAAAATGGTAATATTTATAGAGTTCGTAATTCTGTAAATGTTCCAGGAAAAAGTTCTGATGGAACACCTGGAAGCATAGAGGTTCAAGTTTATGCCGATGAACCCGGGGAAGAATATAATCTAGATGGTGGAGAGTTTACAATACCTGGATTAAAAGGTACTGATCAATATGACTCTATGAGAGCAGAGAGTGTTACAGCTTTATCTGGAGGTTTTGTAGGACTAAGTAAAGTTGTTACAGAAGCTGATGAGGAAAAGGCAAGGGGTGAATTACAAAATGATCTAGAAAAAAGTTTAATCTCTAAAATAAATGACACAATATCAAGCGATAAGATATTCTATTACACACCAAGTTTTATAGCGTACACATCATTACCTAATGATACTAATAATGAATCAGTTATAATCAAAGAAAAAGGTGTTCTTACTGGATTATTGTTTGATAGATCTGAAATTGTCTCTCATATAGTTAAAGATTCTGTTAAAACAGCAGATGGAACTGAGCCAATATTGATTACTAACATGAATGATTTAGTAATTACTCTTGCAGAAAAAGATGTTTTTGATCCAAAAAATGATAATACTGGTACTTTAAAGATAGAGGGAAATCCTATTTTTGAATGGAAATTAGATGAAATGAGTATTCAAGACATGTTCACAGATGTTAAGGTATCAGAATTTAAAGATGTAATTAGAGGAATAGATGGTATATCAAAAGCAGATCAATCTATTAGACCATTCTGGAAAAGATCTTTTCCAAGTGATCCAGAAAAGATAAATGTTATTATTAATTAAGAATTATTAGTTGACGAAGATTAATATTCTGTTACAATAGCTTTCGTGTCACAAAAAGAGACAATTCAAGGTGTAGTTATAGAGGCCCTGCCTAATGCGATGTTTCGTATAAGGCTAGAGTCTGAAGAAGAAATGATAGCCGTAATGGCTGGAAAGATGCGTTATCACCGTATTAGAGTGCTTGTAGGAGACAAAGTTGAATGTGAGCTCGATGAATATGGAGGTAAGGCACGTATTAAAAAAAGATTATAATTATTATGAAAGTAAAATCATCAATTAAAGTTGAAAAAGCTGGAGACCAAATCGTAAGACGACGTGGAAAGCTTTTTAGAATTAACAAAACTAATCCTAGGCGTAAAGCTCGTCAAGGATAACCAACTTTACAAGATATATTATTTTTGATAAGCTAGCTCGAACATATATGAGAATTTCAGGTATAACACTTCCAGATAAAAAACAATTAGAATTTGCACTTACAGAAGTGTACGGTATTGGTCGTTCGAAAGCACTTTCAATATTAGAAGAGTTGAAAATTGACTCTACAAAAAAACCAACAGAATTGTCTCCGGATGAGGAGAACTCTATTAGACAGAAGATTGAAGAGGAGAAAATTGAAGGAGACTTAAGAAGAGAAGTTTCTGGTAATGTTAAAAGATTAAAGGATATTGCATCATACAGAGGATCTAGACATACAAAGAGACTTCCTTCAAGAGGACAAAGAACAAAGACAAACTCAAGAACGCTTAGAGGAAATACAAGAAGCACCATGGGATCAGGTAGAAAGTCTGTAGATAAGAAATAATATAAATAATATATGGGAAAGAAAAGAATTACCACACAAGCTGGTACAGAAACAAAGAAAAATAAAGGTAGAAAATCTTCAAGAAAGAAGATTGCTTCTGGTGTATTACATGTACAAGCTACTTATAACAATACAATTGTCACACTTACTGATTCAAAAGGTAACAAGGCCACATCATCTTCAAGTGGGGCACTTGGATTTAGAGGAGCTAAAAAAGGAACTCCTTTTGCAGCTGCTAAAGTTGGTGAGGTTCTTTCTGAGACTGCCAAAGATATGGGGGTTAAAGAAGTTGCTGTTATTGTTAAAGGTGTAGGTAGTGGTCGTGAATCAGCAATTAGAAGCTTTGTTGCTGGTGGTATTTCTATAACTTCTATCAAGGATGTGACTCCAGTACCACACAATGGTCCACGAGCTCGTAAGCCACGTCGTGTTTAATATTATTAATTATAAAGTATTTATATGAAACTAGGTCCAAAATACAAAATTGCAAGAAGATTAGGCGCAGAAGTGTTTGAAAAAACACAATCTCCTAAATTTGTACTTTCTGAACAAAAAAGAAAGGATAAAAGAGGTTACAAAAGACCGCCTTCAGTATACGGTCAACAATTGCTAGCAAAGCAAAAAGTTAGAATCATGTACGGTTTGTCAGAAAAACAATTTTCTAACTATGTAAAGAAAGCTATTGAATCAAAAGGGAATAATGCTCCTGAGATTTTATACCAATTACTTGAGAGCAGACTGGATAGTGTTATACTAAGATCAGGTTTTGCTACAACACGTCAGCAAGCAAGACAAATAGCATCACATGGACACATGAAGGTTAATGGAACAAGAACAAATGTTCCTTCATACCAAATTAAGGAAGGAGATGTTGTTTCAGTTAAAGAATCAAGTCAAGATAAGGCTATATTCCAAGATTTAGAGCAACAAATTAAAGATATAACTGTGTCATCTTGGATAGTTCCAGATGCTAAAGCTAAATCTTTAACGATTAAAGGGGAAATTGTGTATGATGGAGACAATTTACCATTTGACCTACAAACAGTAATCCAGTTCTACAAGAGATAATCTGAAATACTGAGACCAATTCAAATTTTTTATAAATAATATAATGCAAGCATATTATGATGTCAGACTTACAAATAGCTATACCTTCTAAGCCAAAAATAGTTTCAGAAGAAAAATTCACGGGAATATATGAAATAGACGGACTTTATCCTGGATATGGTCACACTCTTGGAAATTCACTAAGAAGAATTATTCTTTCTTCTCTTCCAGGTTCAGCAATCACAAATATTAAAATTGATGGTGTGAACCATGAGTTTTCTACTATAAAAGGTGTTAAAGAAGATGTTATAAACATCATTCTTAACCTTAGAAAAGTTAGAATTAAAATGCTAACAGAAGAAGAACAACAACTTACACTAAAGATAAAAGGACCAAAAGTTGTTACAGCAAAAGATATTGATGCTCCAGGTCAAGTTGAAATACTTAATCAAGATCAAGTTCTCTTTGAAATAACAGATAATACAGAAGTTGTTATTGATATGAGTGTTGAACACGGTCTAGGTTTTCTTGCTAAAGACAAAGTTCATAAAGATAGACTTGATGCAGGATCAATTTCTCTTGATTCAAACTTTACTCCAATTAGAAGAGTAAACTATGAAGTTGAAAATATGCGTGTTGGTGATAGAACAGACTTCAACAGACTTCGTGTATTCATTGAAACAGATGGAACAATAAAGCCAAAAGAGGCTCTTGAAAGATCAATTGAAATAATGATTAATCAACTTAAGGCAATAATTGGTTTTAAAGAAGAAGTAGAAGTTAAAGAAGTTAAGGAGGAAATAGAAGAAGTAGATGAAAAAGAAATTGAAGACTTCTTAAAAACAAGAGTTGAGAAACTTGATATTTCATCAAGAACTATTACTGCTTTATCTAATGCAAACATTAGAACAGTAGGAGGTCTTGCTAGAAAAAGAGAGGATGATCTTTCTGAAATTGAAGGTCTAGGAGACAAGGGTGTTGACGAAATAAAAGATTTACTAAAAACTAACGGAATAAAACTTAAATAAGCTTTACAAATCCTATTTATTTGATATCCTATTCAAACAAACCATGAAACATCACGATAAAAACAGAAAATTTGGAAGAAAAAGAGGAGTACGTCAGGCACTACTTAAGTCTTTAATGTACGCATTAATTCGTGATGAGGCTATTACAACAACAGAAGCTAAGGCTAAGGAACTACGTCGTCATATAGAAAGACTAGTTACTAAGGCAAAGAAAGGTGATGTTGCAGCGAGAAGACTTATTCTTTCAAGATTGAACAATAACAAAGACATGACTAAAAAACTTGTTGATGTAATTGCTCCTCAATATTCAGAGAGACCTGGAGGATATACAAGAATTACTAAACTACCACTTCGAAATCATGATGCTGCTAAGATGGCACATATCGAATTTGTAAAATAATATTATGATTACTATTGATGCAACAAACAAAAAACTTGGTAGAGTAGCTTCAGAAGCTGCTGCTCACTTAATGGGAAAGAATGATCCATCATTTGTAAGAAATGCCGTATCTGGAGATACTGTAGAGATTATTAATGCTTCAAAAGCTGACATCTCAGAGAAGAAGAAAGATGAGAAGAAGTATGCTAAGTATTCAGGATATCCAGGAGGACTAAGATTTGAATCTTTAAGAAAAGTAATTGAAGATAAAGGTTACGAAGAAGTGTTTATTAGAGCAATTAAGAGAATGCTTCCTGACAACAGACTTCGTAAGGAAACACTTAAAAATGTAACTATTACAGAATAATTTTATGGCAACTAAAACATCAGAAAAATACATAGAAGCTATTGGTCGTAGAAAAAGTGCTACAGCTAGAGTTAGAATTACTCCATCTAAGAAGAATTCTTTTCTAATAAATGATAAATCATTAGAAGAATATTTTCCAACAGCAGATCTTCAAAAGATTGCTCAAGAATCACTTACTGGTCTAGAAGATTTTGATACAACTTTTGATGTAACTGTTAAAGTAAAAGGTAGTGGTATTCATGCACAAGCAGAAAGTATGAGACATGGACTAGCTAGAACACTGAATGAGTATGATGAAGATCTAAGAGGTCAACTTAAAAAAGCAGGATTCCTTAAAAGAGATCCTAGAAGTGTTGAGCGTAAGAAGCCGGGACTAAAGAAGTCAAGAAAAGCAGCTCAATGGTCTAAGAGATAATCAACTTATGTCACAAGATAAAAAAACAACAGAATCTACTCACGAAGAAGATATTGTTTTTGATGACGATACTATTCTAGAAGAGTTAGAAGAGAATAAAATAAAAAAACTTCAAAATAAACTAAAGGAATGTCAAAAGGAAAGACAAGAATTTTTGGACGGATGGCAAAGATCTCAGGCAGAATCTATTAATATAAAGAAAAGAGGTGTTGAGGATAGAAAAAATATATCCCTACACGCCACAGAAGAGATTCTTAGAGACCTACTACCAGTTCTTGATGCATTTGACATGGTATTCAAAGATAAGAATGCCTTGGACAAGATAGACAGTAATTGGGTTAAGGGAATAGAATATATACTAGCTCAATTTAGTTCGGTTTTTGATAAGAGAGATATAAAAAGTTTTGCTCCACTAAATGAACCATTTAATCAAGAGGAGCACAGCTCAATTGAACTAATTGAAACTAATAATAAAGATGAAGAAGATATTGTACTTGAAGTAGTGCAAAAAGGGTATAAGATAGGGGAGAGAGTTATAAGGCCAGCAACAGTGAAAGTTGGCTCATATATAAAAGAGTAATTTATAAAAATAACAATTAAATTCATATGTCAAAAATATTAGGAATTGATTTAGGAACAACAAACTCAGCATTTGCAATAATGGAAGCAGGAGAACCTGTAATTCTTGAGAATAATGAAGGAAACAGAACTACACCTTCTGTTGTAGCTGTCTCAAAACAAGGAGAGAGAATTGTTGGACAAGCTGCCAAAAGACAGTCTGTAACAAACCCTAAGAATACTGTTTTTGGTATAAAAAGATTTATAGGACACACATTTGAAGATTCTACTGTACAAAAAGATCTTGAAACTGTTCCATTTGAATTAACTAAAGGAGGTAAAGGAGGTGTAGAAATTACACTAGGGGATAAAAAATATTCACCAGAAGAAGTTTCTGCAATGATCCTACAAAAAATTAAAGCCGATGCAGAAGCCAAAATTGGAGAGAAAATAACAGAAGCTATAATTACGGTTCCTGCGTATTTTAATGATTCTCAAAGACAGGCAACTAAGGATGCAGGAAAGATTGCAGGTCTTGATGTAAAGAGAATCATTAACGAACCTACTGCAGCAGCCCTATCATATGGTTTTAATAAGAAAAAAGATGAACAAATAGTAGTGTTTGACTTCGGAGGAGGAACATTTGATGTTTCAGTTTTAGAAGTCGGAGATGATGTAATTGAAGTTAAGTCAACTGACGGAGATTCACATATGGGAGGTAAGGATTTTGATCAAACTATCATTAAATGGATTTTGGATGAGTTTAAAAAAGATTCTGGAGTAGATGTTTCAAAAGATGCTCTTGCACTCCAAAGACTGTACGATGAAGCTGAGAAAGCAAAAATAAGTCTTTCAACGTCAAAAGAATATGAAATAAATATTCCTTTTATCACTTCAAATGAATCAGGCCCACTTCACCTTGTTCTGACTCTATCAAGATCAAAGCTTGAAGAAATGACTTCCCAATTTGTAACAAGATCAATTGAGATTACAAAACAAGCAATTGATGCATCACCTTTTGAGATTTCAGATATTGATGAAATAATCTTAGTAGGAGGACAAACTCGTATGCCTTTCATTCAAGAGGAAGTTAAGAAGCTGTTCAATGGTAAGGAACCAAACAAAAGTATTAACCCTGACGAAGTAGTTGCTCTTGGAGCAGCTCTACAAGGAGGAATATTAGGTGGAGATGTAAAAGATATACTACTTCTTGATGTAATTCCTCTTTCACTGGGAATTGAAACAATGGGAGGTGTTGCAACAAAACTAATTGAAAAGAATACAACTATTCCAGCATCTAAATCACAAGTATTTTCAACTGCAGCTGATAATCAACCACAAGTAGAAATTAATATTTCTCAAGGAGAAAGAGCGCTTTCTGCAGACAATAAGTCTCTTGGAAAATTTGTACTTGATGGAATTCCACCAGCACCACGTGGAGTACCTCAAATTGAAGTTACATTTGATGTTGATGCTAATGGTATCTTAAATGTTAAAGCAGTTGACAAAGCATCTGGAAAAGAACAATCAATTAGGATTGAAGCTAGCTCAGGTCTTTCTGATGAAGATATTGAAAAAATGACAAAAGATGCAGAAGATAATGAAGAAGCTGACAAGAAAAAAACAGAAATGATTGAAGGGAAGAATATTGCAGAACAGACAATCTACGCAGCAGAAAAAGCAATTACTGAAGCAGGAGATAAAGCAACGGATGAAATTAAAACACCTATTAATGAAAAAATAGAAGAATTAAAGAAAGTTAAAGACGGAGAAGAACTTGAAGCAATTAAAACTGCAACTGCAGCCCTAAGTACAGAAATGCAGAAGATATACGAAGCTGTTCAAAAAGCGACACAAGAGGAAAAAACTCCAGAAGGAGAAAAAGTTCAGGATGCAGAAGTTGAAGAAAATGAAGTAAATGAGGAAGAGGATAAAAAAGAAGAAAATAAGGAATAGTTTTAAAATTTAATAAAAAAACCCTCATGACTTATCTGAGGGTTTTGTTATACTTGAAATTATAAGAGATATAAAGTAAAATCTTTCAACATGTCATCAAATTACTACAACCTACTAGGTATAGAAAAAACAGCCACTAAAGATGAAATAAAAAAAGCTTTTCGTAAGCTAGCTCAAAAGTATCACCCTGATAAAAAAGGAGGAGATGAGGCTAAATTTAAAGAAATAAATGAAGCATATACCGTCTTGAGTAATGATAAGAAGCGTCAGGAGTATGATCAATTTGGTCAATATTCTGGTGGAGGAGGAGGTGGCAATCCATCTGGTGGTTTTGGAGGATTTGATTTTAATGGATTTCAGCAAAATGGAGGAGTGGATTTTGACTTAGGAGACATCTTTAATCAATTTTTTCAAGGCGGAGGAAGACAAAGGACACCTAAAGGAAGAGATATTTATATTGATGTACAACTTGAGTTTAAAGATTCTGTTTTTGGTGTTAAGAAAAATATATCTTTCACAAGAGACGCGAATAAACAACCTGAAAAAATGGATATTGATATTCCTGCAGGAATGGATACTGGGGAGATGTTAAGAGTTAGAGAAAAGGGAGAACCAGCAGAAGGTGGAATTCCTGGAGACCTATATGTCAGAGTTCATATAAAACAACATGAAACAATGAAGAAAATTGGTGAAAATATTATAATGATTTTTCCGGTTAAAATTACAGAATCTCTTCTAGGAGGGAAAAGAGAAGTAGAAACACTGGATGGGAAAGTGACTGTTAAAATTCCCCAAGGAGTTAATGAAGGTAATCTATTAAGGGTAAGAGGCAAAGGAGTTTCATTAAGAGATGGATCAAGAGGGGACCTATTACTTCAAACAAAACTTGAGATTCCTAAAAAGTTATCTAAAAAGACGAGAAAAATTGTAGAAGAGTTGGAAAAAGAAGGTATGTAGAAAAAAAGTCCCAGACTATACTCTGGGACTTTTTGTTATTAATTATTGAAATAGAGGAAGATCTGATGTTCCCAAATTTAGACATGGACTTGTATCAATTTCCTTGATACACACATTCTCAACAAAAGGAATATGTATATATTTATGCAAAAAACTAAATGTTAATTGTTTCATGTATGTGTTTTCTGGTTGAGTTCTTTTAAATCATAACACTCTATATTATTTTATAAGTGGAAAACTAAAATAAAGCCACAAAATGGTGATATAATATTTTTATGACATTAGAAATATTAATTTTTATAGGACTATCTTTTATCTTATTCTTATTAGCTAAATTACTAGGTACGAAAATATTAGTAGGAGGGTCTTTATCTATCTTAGCGTCCACAATACTTCTTAAGTACTTGATTATAGACTCAAGCAGTATCACACTCTCTCCATTAATGACCATTATCTCATTTTTAATTTCTGTAATATTTATATATACAACTCTTAAAGGATTTTTAAGAAATAAGAGGATTTATGGAAACAAAGGAGTATTTTTTCTAATAATCTCATCGATGCTTCTTTCTGTATTCTTATTATCTTCATATTTCTATTTTATTCCAGAGGATTATTTTTCTTTTAGATCACAGTTTAGAGATTTGTTCTTTTTATATGACTATCTACTAGGTATTTTTATGCTTCTTCCTTTTATTTCTTTCATACTCATATCAAAAGGTGACAAATAAAATACTCTATGATATCGTTATTAATGAATGAAAAATACCAGAAGAGACTACGTCAAAAATAATCATAACTTATTACTACAAAGATGTTGCAAAGGTCGACATTTTGTAGACAAAGTTAGAAAACAAAAAAAGAGATATCAACAATAAAAAGTACAGTATCCACATCAAGCGCAGTATGTTTAATACTGCGCTTTTTTCTTCACTATCTATATGCTAAACTTATCACCATGAAAGATATTTTAGTATCAGGAGTAAAACCAACGGGAGACATCCATTTAGGAAACTATTTTGGAGCAATGAAACAGTTTGTAGATATGCAGGATGATTATGATTCTCGTATTTTTTTAGCTGATCTTCATGCAATTACAACTGTCCAAAACAAAACTGATTTACAAAGAAAAACTATTGATCAAGTTAAAGCATATTTGGCAATAGGTCTTAATCCTGAAAAAACAATAATATTTAAACAATCAGATTTTCCAGAGATTACAGAATTATCATGGATATTTAGTTGTATATCTACAATGCCATACTTAATGCGCGCACACTCTTTTAAAGACGCTGAGGCTAAAGATAAGGAAATTAATGTTGGAGTATTTACATATCCTATACTAATGGCTGCTGATATACTTATTCAAGATGCTAATGTAGTTCCTGTTGGAAAAGATCAAAAACAGCATGTTGAGATATCACGGGATATGGCTCGTAAATTTAATACAAAATTTGGAGAAGTATTTATAGAACCTAAAGAACATATAATAGAGAGTGTAAAAACAGTTCCTGGAATTGATGGGAAGAAGATGAGTAAGAGTTATGAAAATACAATTCCACTATTTGCTTCAAGGGATGACATCCAAAGTCTTGTAATGAAAATACCTACAACCTCAGAAGCAGTGGAAGATTCAAAAGACCCAGATGAATCAATAATATATAAAATACATAAACTTTTAATTACTAAAGAAGAAGATACTGAATTAAAGAAAAAATATATTAATGGAGGACTAGGATGGAAAGAAGCAAAAGATAATTTAGTTGACTCATTAGATAATTTCATTAAACCCCTAAGAGAAAAGTATGATTCAATATCAGATGAAGAGGCAATAAAAGTTATACAGGAAGGAAATAATAAAATTCGTCCAATAATAGAAAAAAAGATTGTGGAAATAAAAAAAGCTGTGGGTTTAATAATAAATGATTAATATGAAAGAAAGAATATACATAGAACAATTAACTAATCTAAAGGGTCAAGAAGTAGAAGTTTTTGGATGGATTCATATTAGAAGAGATCATGGAAAATTAATTTTCTTAGATCTTCGTGATACAACAGGAAAAGTACAGATGGTTGCACTTCCAGAACATGATGGTGTTATTGAAGAGGCTAGCAAATTAAGACCAGAATGGTTAGTTAAAATAACAGGTAAGGTAAATGAAAGACCTGAAAGAATGAAGAAAGAAGAAGTAAATGGTGACATTGAAATTGAAATTCTTAATGTTGAAATTATCAATGAATCAAAAACTCCTCCATTTGAAATTAATGAGGATTCTATTAAAGTTGATGAAGAGGTCAGAGGAAAATATAAGTATTTAGACCTTAGAACAGATAGACTTCATAAAAACATAAAACTAAGAAGTGAATATGTTAAACAAGTTCGTGAATATCTTTCTGAAAATAAATTCACAGAAATAGAAACTCCATATCTAACACAAGCAACTCCTGAAGGTTCAAGAGATTTTATTGTTCCATCAAGACTTAATAGTGGAGAATTTTATGCATTACCACAATCGCCACAACAATATAAACAACTCCTAATGAGCGCTGGATTCGATAGATACTTTCAAACAGCTAGATGTTTCCGTGATGAAGACTTAAGAGCTGATAGAGGATTTGAACATACTCAAATTGATATTGAAATGTCTTTTGTAAACGAAGAAGAGTTAATGAATATTGTAGAGGATATGACAATTAAGGTTGCAGAGAAAATGGGGAAGACAATTAAGGAAAAACCTTTTCCAAGAATTACATACAAAGAATCTATTGAAAAATATGGAGATGATAAGTTTGATTTGAGATCTGAAGAAGATAAGGAAAATGGAGTTCTTGCATACGCATGGGTAACAGATTTTCCTTTCTTTGAAAAGACTCCTGAGGGGAAATGGACATTTACTCACAATCCATTTTCAATGCCAAAGGAAGAGGACATTGAAAAATTACTTAAAGGTGAAAATGTAGAAAGTATAATTGCTCAACAATATGATCTTGTTTGTAATGGATATGAAGCAGGAGGTGGATCAGTTCGTGCACATAAACCAGAAATACTAGAAGCTACATATAAGGTTATGGGATACTCTGATGAGGAAATACAGGATAGTATTGGGCATATATTAGAAGCTTTCTCATACGGAACCCCTCCACATGCAGGTATTGCCCTTGGAGTAGAGAGACAAGTGATGAATATTGCAAATGAAACAGCTCTTAGAGAAGTTCAAGCCTTTCCAACAACTGGAAAAGGTAAGACATCTGTAATGAATGGGCCATCATCACTTCCAAAAGAAACACTGGATGAGCTTAGTATCATGATTACAAAGAAAAAAGATAAAGAGTAACAATGATTGACAACTTCAAAATTCATCAAGAAAAATTTGAAGGACCTCTTGATCTATTAATTCATCTTATAGAAAAAAAGAAACTACATATAAGTGATATTTCACTTGCAAAAATAACAGATGATTATATTCAGTATTTAGAAGGCAAGAGCTCTACAATTAGTCAAAACATAGAATTTATAACAACTGCATCTACACTACTTCTTATTAAATCCAAATCCTTATTACCTGGATTTGTACTAACTCTTGAAGAAGAAAAATCTATTGAAGAATTAGAAAAGAGACTGACTTTATACAACTTAGTAAAAAAACATTCGATAATAATAAAGCCACTTGTAGAAAAGCCATCAAAATGGAGAAATCAGAGAAAGAAAAGTGACGACATTATTGTATTTGCTCCAGACAAGAGATTAAATATTAATTTGAGTAAGGATGCTATAGAAGATATAATAAATTCTTTACCTAAACCAAAAGAAAAATCCCGCGCCTCAATGCAACCAATAATACGTCTTGAGGACATGATGTCTACCTTGCTTGAAAGAGTCTCAAAATCAGCAAGAATTAGTTTTAAAACATTCTCTGGAGATTTCAAAGAAAAGAAAAATATTATTGTAAGCTTCTTAGCTATGCTAGAATTAGTTAAGCAACAAGACATAACAGTTGCACAGAGTGGTTGCTACGAAGATATAGCTTGTGAGACATCAAAAATAAATACACCAATCTATGAATAACTTATCAAAAAAAATAGAGGCCTTAATATTCTATAAAGGTGGAGATGTAAAAATTAAAGACATCTGTAATATTTGTGATTGTGAAAAAGAGGAAGCAATCAATTCTATATCAGAAATAAGAAAATCACTTAATGATCATGGAATTGTATTAAATGAACATAAGGATGTTTATAGCATCACAACTTCTCATGATGTTTCTGATATAATAGAAAAGATCAGAAAAGATGAAATATCAGGACCTATGTCTCCATCCGCTTTAGAAACATTGTCCATAATATTATATCAAGGTCCAATTAGAAAAACTGATATAGATTTCATTCGAGGTGTAAACTCACAATTTATCTTAAGAAACCTACTAGCAAGGGGGTTAATATCAAGAAAAAAGGATTCTGATAATGAAAGAACTTTTTCATACGAATCCACATTAGCACTTCTAGAGTTCCTTGGAATATCTAACATAAAAGAACTACCAGATTATGAAAAAATCAAAAAAGAAATCGCTGAAAGAAAATCCTTTCTTGAAAATATGGAAAAATAATATTGATAAGGGTATTAATACAATGGAGGATAATATAATTATTTTTGTTATTTTTTCTATTATCGTATTTTTAATTTTTATACTTGGATATTCGGGGCTGGCTGTGGAACAATCAAATACAAAACTAGATATACCTATATCATCAAATACTCAACCTTTTTATAATCTATCTTTAATTGCAAAATCAGCAATTGTTAAGGATATTACAACTGGAAATATCTTATATGCAAAAAATGAAAATGAGGCTCTTCCACTAGCATCTATAACAAAAGTAATGACTGCATATGTTAGTTCAAAAATACTAGATGAAAACAAGACAACAGAAATAACTCAATATGCCTTATTAGCAGATGGAGAATACGCATTTGAACTAGGAGACTTGTGGCCAACAAAAACATTAAGAGATGTAACATTGTTAAAATCAGCAAATGATGGAGCTAGAGCACTTTCAGTTGCTGCAGGAGGAACATTAACAAGTAGCAATGAGGACTCATCAAAAACAAGAGCTTTTGTTGATAAAATGAATGAAATGAGTGGTGAACTTGGACTACTCAATACAGTTTTTAAAAATCCATCAGGTCTGGATATTGGGCTTGAAGCATCTGCAGTTGGGTCTGCGTATGATATATCAGAACTTTTTCAATATGTGTTAACAAAAGATAGATCAATATTAGAAGTAACAACTAAAAAAGAAATTCAAACAGTTATTGAGGGAGATAATTATAGATACATAAACACAAATAAGATAGTAGGGGAGATCCCAAACCTTATTGCCTCAAAAACAGGATACACTGATACTGCAGGAGGTAATCTTGCTGTTGCATATGACAGTGGATTAAATCATCCAATTATAATAGTTGTACTTGGGTCAACAAAAGAGGGTAGGTTTGATGATGTTACTAAATTAGTAAATGCTACACATAAGTTTTTTAGTGATGGAGGAAATTTAAAGGAGGAAAACTTATAATTAAAAATATGCTAAAATAATAAAATGATTGATATTGTAAAAGTTTTAATACCTGCCATATTATCTTTTGTTGTAGGAATTTCTATAACACCTTATATTACTAATTATCTTTATAAGAATAAGATGTGGAAGCAGAAATCAGGAAAAATTGCTGTGGATGGCTCAGAAGCTACTGTTTTTAATAGGTTACATAAAGATAAAGAAGTGAATACGCCTAGAATGGGAGGTTCTGTTATTTGGATTTCTGCATATGTAGTAGGTTCCATTATTTGGCTTCTTTCTCAAACTATGCCCTTTGATTTTCTTGTTAAACTAGAATTTATTAGTCGTGATCAGACATGGATTCCATTTGCAGCTCTATTAATTGGTGCATTAGTAGGATTGATAGATGACATGCTTGAGATAAAAGGGGGTGGGGGAAGATTAGCTGGTGGATTATCTCTAAAGAAAAGACTGCTTGTGGTTGGAGCAATAGGAGTAGCTGTATCATCTTGGTTTTTCTTAAAATTAGATGTTACAACAATATCATTACCCTTTGATAATTATATAAATCTTGGTTGGTTAATTATACCAATATTCTCATTAATAATGATTGCAATTTACGCAGGAGGAGTGATAGATGGGATAGACGGACTAGCAGGAGGTGTATTTGCAAGTATGTTTACTGCATATGGAGTAATTGCATATTCTCTTAACCAGATTAACCTAGCAGCCTTTTGTGGATTAATTGTTGGAGGAATACTAGCTTTTCTATGGTTTAATATTCCACCAGCAAGATTTTATATGTCAGAAACTGGATCGATGGCTCTTACTATAACACTGGTTATAATAGCTTTCATGACAGATAGCATAGGAGGAGGAATTGGAATTTTTGTTTTGCCAATAATTGCCTTTCCTTTAGTTATCACAGTTTTGTCTATAGTAATTCAACTGACATATAAAAAGCTTAATAATGGAAAGAAAATATTTCATTCAACACCAATACATCATCATTTTGAAGCATTAGGTTGGCCAAATTATAAAGTGACAATGAGGTATTGGGTAGTTTCAATAATCTGCTCTATTGCAGGAGTTATAATAACCTTGGTTTCTTAATCATGAAAAAAAGAAAACCTGTAGACAAGTTTCTGTTGATAATAGTTTTAACATTAATAACTATTGGTTTTTTAATTTTTCTATCAGCTTCTTTTGGACTACTAGCAAAAGACAATAGTCCTGAATTATGGAAGATCGTGTTAAATCATGTATTTTTTGGATTAATATTAGGAGGTGGAGCTGCATATGTAGCCTCAATAGTTCCTTATACTTATTTAAGGACTTATAGTTTTTATATTTACATATCCGCACTAGTTTTAACTTTAGCTGTTTTTATCCCAGGACTAGGTTTTTCTCACGGTGGAGCAACAAGATGGCTATCCATTGGTCCATTATCTGTTCAGCCAGCTGAATTTTTAAAGATTGCATATATTATCTACTTATCAACATGGTTATATGCTGTTAAGGATAGGGTTAAGACCTTCAAACTAGGACTCTTACCATTTTCTGTTGTATCTGGCCTAGTTGCTATAATACTTCTACTACAACCCGATACAGACACTTTAGTGGCCATACTAGCAACTGGTACAGCCATGTATTTTGTAGCTGGCGCATCATGGAAACATATAGGAGTAATATTTTTAGCAGGTGTTATTGGTCTAGCTGTACTAGCAATGACAAGACCATATATACTAGACAGATTTCAAACATTTTTAGACCCATCAAGTGATCCATTAAATAGCGGGTATCAAATACAACAATCCTTAATTGCCATAGGTTCTGGTGGAGTATTTGGTAAAGGATTTGGACATAGTGTTCAAAAATTTAATTTCCTTCCAGAACCAACAAGTGATTCAATCTTTGCCGTGGCCGCTGAAGAGTTTGGAATGTTTGGAAGTATTATAATAATATTACTATATTTATTGTTAATAATTAGAATATACACTATTGCCAGCAAACAGAAGGAAAGGTATGCTAAATTTTTGGCTATGGGGCTTGGAACCTTGATTGTCTCTCAGAGTTTTATTAACATCGCTTCAATGCTTGGCTTGATACCATTATCAGGATTACCTTTGTTGTTTATAAGTCATGGTGGAACAGCTCTATTCTTTACATTACTAGCAACAGGTATTGTTCTTAACATATCAAGAAAACATAATTAATAATATTTGCTATAATATACCTTATGAAAATACTACTAACAGGAGGAGGCACAGGAGGTCATTTTTATCCCTTAATTGCTGTTTCCCAAGCACTTCGAAAAGAAGTTAAAAAACAAAAGTATATAGAGCCTGAAATACATTTCATTAGTGATTCACCATACAACGAATCTATTCTTTTTGATAACAGAATTGTATTCCATAAAGTTCCAGCAGGTAAAATTAGATTATATTTTTCTCCTTTGAATATAATTGACTGGTTTAAAACAGGTATCGGATCATTAAAAGCATTAATTATACTTTTTAAACTATATCCAGATGTAATTTTTAGTAAGGGTGGATATTCTGCTTTTCCAACTCTTCTGGCTGCAAAAATATTAAAAATACCTGTTGTAATTCATGAATCAGATACGGTTCCAGGTAAAGTTAACAGATGGTCTGGAAAATTTGCAAAAAAGATAGCTGTTTCATATCCAGAAGCAATTAAATATTTTGATGAAGAAAAGACTGCATGGACAGGTAATCCTGTTCGTGATGAAATAGCAACTCCAGCGGGAGATGGTGCACACGAATTTCTTGACTTAGAAAAAGATCTTCCTGCTATCTTAATATTAGGAGGATCACAAGGAGCACAGTTTATAAATGATTCAATACTAATAGCTCTACCAGATCTATTAAAAAATTATCAAATAGTACACCAAGTAGGGCCTAAAAATGAGGATGATGTTCTTAAAGAAGTAGATGTTGTTTTAGAAGATCCAGAATTAATTCAATATAAAAAGAGATATAAAGTATTTGGAACATTAAATGATCTAGCTACAAAAATGTCTGCTGGAGTTGCCGACTTAATAATTACAAGAGCGGGATCATCTTTGTTTGAGATTGCAAGATGGGGAATTCCAAGTATCATAGTTCCAATATCAAATTCTAATGGAGATCATCAAAGAACTAACGCTTACACCTTCTCTAGAGCGACAGAAGCAGTAGTGATAGAAGAACAAAACATGAATTCTTCAATATTAATATCAGAAATAAACAGAATACTAGATAGTAAAGAAACTAAAGAAAGAATGTCTACCAAAGCAAAAGAGTTTGCAAAAGTAGACGCTGCAGAAAAAATATCAAAAGTTATACTTCAAATAGCAAGCAAACATGAAAAATAATAAAGAAGAAAAAGAAATAGTTGTAAGAATAGCTCCTTCTCCAACCGGAGATTTGCATGTAGGAACAGCAAGGACTGCTCTTGTTAATTATCTATTTGCTAAAAAGCATTCTGGTAAATTTATTCTTAGATTTGAAGATACAGATAAAGAAAGAAGTAAATCTGAATATGAGCAAAGCATAATTGATGGCTTGAAGTGGCTTAATCTTTCGTGGGACGAGGAATATAAGCAGTCAGAAAGAACTGCTATCTATAAAAATTATATTCAAAAACTTATAGACTCGGGAAATGCATATATATCAAAAGAAGAACCTAAAGAAGAAGGTCAGAGAAGTGAGGTCATAAGATTCAAAAATCCAAATAAAGTAATAACTTTCGAGGACTTAATAAGAGGAGACATTTCTTTCGATACGGCAGATTTAGGAGATTTTATAATTGCAAAGAGCGTAGATGATCCACTTTATCATTTGGCTGTAGTAGTTGATGATATGACAATGCATGTAACTCACGTAATTCGTGGAGAAGATCATATATCAAATACGCCAAGACAAATTGCAATTATAGAAGCTCTTGGAGGAGATATTCCAAAGTATGCCCATCTTCCCTTACTACTTGGAGCAGATAGATCAAAGCTATCCAAGAGACACGGTGCAAAAGCTGTAACCGAATACAAAGATGATGGGTATATACCAGAAGCTTTTATAAATTACTTAGCTTTTCTCGGATGGAATCCTGGGGATGACAGGGAAGTCATGAATATAAAGGAGCTATCTTCTGCCTTTGACTTTGATGGTGTACAAAAAGGAGGAGCAATATTCAGCCAAGAAAAATTAGACTGGTACAATAAAGAATACATAAAGAAAATATCTGAAGAAGAATTATCATCAATAATACATAATGTTTTTACTGAAATAAGCTCTGAAGATAGTATTAAATTAGTTCCTTTTATAAAAGAAAGAATTACAAAAATAACTGATATAAATATAATAAAAGAAGAAGGTGAGTTTAATTACCTATTTCTAGAACAAGAAATTAATAATAATGATCTTGGGTGGAAAGAAGAACCCATTTCATCTTCAATAATTAATCTAGAAAAAGCTAAAGACCTACTAGAAAAATCAAGTGATGATAATTTTGAAAGTGGGGCCAAGGTTAAGGAATTAATATGGCCGTTGGCAGAGGAAGTAGGAAGAGGAAATCTTTTGCAACCTTTAAGATTTGGACTATCGGGTAAAGAAAGATCAATTGATCCTTTTAATATAATCTTCTTCATTGGGAAAGAAGAGACAATATTAAGACTTAATAATATAATTAAAAATGCATAAAATTCTTAAAATATTAATATTAATAACTATATTTATATCTCTAGCCAATACTATAGAGGCTAATACTGCACGTGAACTAGGGGATCAAATAGATACTCAAAAAAATAAGATTTTAGAGCTAGATAAAGAAATAGAGAGACAAAGAACAGAAGTTCTTAAAATTAATAGCCAAGCAAGTACTCTTTCCCAGGCAGTTAACTCACTTAAAGCTTCAGAGAATATATTAAGTAATAATATATCAAAAACTCAATCTGTAATAAATAAAACTGAGTTAACTATTCAAAAACTAGAGATAGAGTCCAGAACAAAAGAAGAAATAATACAGTCACAAAAAGATATAATATCTCAATCACTTAGAAGACAATACCAATCTGAGTCTGAAACATTAGTGGAGAATTTTTTAACTTCAAAAACTTTTAGTGAAATATGGAATGATATAGAAACTATCGGAATGTTTAATAATGGTCTTAAAGAAAGAATCATAACTGTTGAAAATGAACGTGCGGAATTATTAAATATAAAAAAGGAAGAGGAAGTTGAAAAAACAGTACTAATTGAAGAAAAAGAAACTCTGGCGATAGAACAAGAGTCTATTTCCTACGCAAAAGCAGAAAAAGATAAACTTCTTAAATCTACACAGAACAAAGAATCGGAATACAGAAGAATTCTTCAAGATAAAATAAATCAAAAAATTGCCTTTGAGAAAGAGTTGTTTGCGTATGAATCACAACTGAAGGAAGCCTTGAGTAAGAATGATATTCCTCAGGAATCCTCACTATTATCTTGGCCACTTTCTAATGTGAGAATAACTCAAAAATTTGGAAAGACGAGTTCTTCAGGAAGATTGTATGCTTCAGGAACTCATAATGGAGTAGATATGGGAACTAGTGTTGGTACAAAAGTCTTATCTGCAGCGACTGGAAAAGTAATTGGTTCAGGAAATACAGACCAGTATCCAGGTTGTTGGTCATATGGTAAATGGGTGTTAGTGGAGCATGGAAATGGCTTATCTACTCTTTATGCTCACTTATCATCTATCAAGGTTAGCAATGGAGACATTGTTGGAAGAGGAGAGACTCTAGGACTATCAGGAAACACCGGGTACTCAACAGGCCCTCACTTGCACATGACACTATTTGCATCAAAAGGAGTTAGTGTAAGTAAATATAGCCAAAGCTCAGGATGTAAACAAGCAAGCATTCCATTGCCAACAAAACAAAATGCTTACCTTGATCCAATGGCATATTTAGAGAAACTCTAGTATTATATAAATATGAAAGAAAAAGGATTTATACACATAATAATAATAGTAATAATTGGAGTTGTAGCTTTGGCATATTTTGGATTTGATCCTGTATCTATTTGGGAAAACATAGTTCTACCTATAATACAAGGTATATGGAACATATTTATAATGCTATTGTCTTTCTTAGTTAATATAATTAGCGGACTAGTAGGAAAATAATTAAGATGAACAATCAAGAAAAAATAAAGGCTTTGGAAGAAAAAAGAGAGGCTCATATAACAAAGATATTTTGGTTATGTATTGAGATAGCATTAGTTTTTTTAATTCCAGCATTAATCGGAGTTTATCTGTCTAACTTGCTATTCCCTAATTTAAGATTTATAACACTTGCAGCTACCTTTATTATTTCATGGACAATTGTTATATTTAGATACCAATCAATTTCTAAAAAGATGAGATCTATAGATATGGAAATAAAGGAATTAAAGAGCCAGAATGAACCAGAATAATTTTTTTTCAATTAAAAGAGAAATACCCGATTTAAATCCTGATTTTATTTTTGATTTTTTTGGTTTTCCTATTGCAAGCTCTACTATTTTTATATTTTTTATCATAGGAGTAATAATATTAGCTATATATATATTTAGTAAATTTTTTAATCTAAAGCCAAAGAAGTCACAAGTGGCCATTGAATTAATTTATGAAAAAACGTTGGACTTAATAGCGCAGGTCACAAATGATGACAGGAGTCATGCCAAAATAATTTTCCCAATAATTGGCTCTATGTTTGTATACCTTGTTATATCAAATCTAATAGGTCTTATTCCAGGACTAACAGAAATACAGTACAATGGAGTTTCAATATTCCAACCTCCTACTGCGGATTTTAATACAACATTTGGACTAGCCTTAGGATCGATAATTATAATAAATATACTAAGTATAAAAAGAGATGGAATACTTAATTTCATTGAAACCTTTTTCAACTTCAGAGGAGTATATAGAGGATTTCGAAGAAGTATATCTGATGGTTTTATTGCTCTAGTAGAATTTTTTGTAGGACTATTAGATATTATTGGAGAAGTAGCAAAGGTGGTATCATTATCTCTTCGTCTTTTTGGTAACATGTATGCAGGTCAAGTATTAGCACTAATCTTAATTGGTGCTTTTTCATATGTTATACCATCACTATGGTTGGCTATGAACCTATTTGTAGGTATACTACAAGCATTGGTTTTTACTGTTTTAGTTGCAACATATTATATGCTTACGATTAAAACAAAAGAGAAGGATTCGGTTAACACTGAATGAGTTTATTAAATTTAATATAATTATTATGGACGTAGAATCAGCAAGATTAATAGCCAAAGGTATTGCCACACTTTCAATGTTTGGATCAGCTTTAGGAGAAGGATATTTAATAGGTAAGGCTCTTGAGGCTATGGGTAGAAACCCAGATATAGCAGGAGTTATTTTCACAAGAATGATTATTGGTGTAGCTCTTGCAGAATCAACTGCTATCTACGCACTAGTAGCATTTTTCCTAATTTAAAAACATGGACATTTTAGAAGTATTAGGAAAAATAGGATTTGATTGGAGAGTTGCATTAGTGAACCTATTCAACTTTTTAATAGTTTTTTTAATACTGAAGAAATTTGCTTTCAAGCCGATTGAAAATATTTTAGAGAGAAGAAGGAAAAAGATAGAGCAAGGACTGAAAGATGCAAAAAAATCTCGTGATATTCTTTTACAAACAGAGGATTTATCAGAAGATATAATTAAGAAAGCAAAAAATGATGCTAACTTGATAGTTGCTAATTCAAAGACAGAGGGAGACAATTTAATACTTAAATCAAAAGAAGAAGCTACTGAAGAGGCAAGTAACATAATCTCTAGTGCGCATGAGACTTCTCATAGAAACAAATTAAGGATGGATAGAGAGTTTAGAAAAGATTCTGCATCTTTTGTAACAGAAATGGTTTCAAGAATACTATCTGAAGAGATAGATCAAGAGAAGAATGAATCTATTACAAAAAAAATACTCTCTGATATTAAATAACATGAAATTAACTTCTAAAAAGATATCGAGGGATATAAATATTTTAGTAAATGAAATCGGATATAATGAAAACTTATCTTCCAAAATTATAGATTACCTAGAATATAATAATATGTTACATCTTCTACCAAACATAATAAAGAACCTGGAAGATATCAATAAAGAAAAAGACATATTAAATAGTTGTAAGATATACTCCTCACACAAACTGTCAGACAAAATAATTACTGATATTAAAAGTGATTTAGATATAAACTCTACAGAAACAAATTTTACAGTAGATAGTAATCTAATAGGAGGATTCATCGTAGAACACAAAGGAGTAATATATGATGCAAGTATTTTAAATACTCTCAATAAAGCAGAAAGATTATTAGCTAAATAAACCAAAATGAGTACCAATAAATTAGTAGCAGAATTAAAAAGTAAGTTGTCAGAAATTGAGGTAACTATTGATAAGTCCGAATTTGGAACAGTAGTTTCAGTTTCTGATGGAATAGTGAAATCATCTGGTATTTCAGGATGTATGTCACTTGAAATGCTTCAGTTTGAAAATGGAGAAATTGGAATGGCTATTAATCTTGAGGAAGATGAGGTTGGAATAATAGTACTTGGTGACTACAAATTAATTAAGGCGGGGGATAGGGTTAATAGGACCAATAGAATATTAGAAATCCCTACTGGAAAAGAACTTCTTGGGAGAGTTGTTGATCCTTTAATAAATCCTGTAGATGGAGGAGACTCAATTGAAATAAATACCCTTAATCCTGTAGAAAAAAAGGCTCCTGGTGTAATGACAAGAAAATCTGTACATCAATCATTACAGACCGGATTAACTGCCATAGACGCGTTGTTTCCAATTGGTCGTGGACAAAGACAATTGATAATAGGGGACAAGCAAACAGGTAAAACAACTGTTGCAATAGACACGATATTGAATCAAAAAAATCAGAATGTAATTTGTGTATATGTAGCAATAGGTCAGAAAAAATCAAAAGTTAGAAGGACTGTTGAGATTTTAAATAAAAATGGTGCGATGGAATATACAACTGTTGTACTGGCTGGAGCATCTGACCCTGCGTCAATGCTATATCTTGCTCCGTACTCAGGAGTCACAATAGCAGAACATTTTATGGATCAAGGTAAGGATGTTTTGATAATTTATGACGATTTAACTAAGCATGCAAATGCATATAGAGAGATTTCTTTACTACTACGAAGACCCCCAGGAAGAGAGGCTTTCCCTGGAGATGTTTTTTATCTTCACTCAAGACTCCTTGAAAGAGCTGCTAAATTAAATGAGGAGCATGGAGGAGGCTCAATAACAGCTCTTCCAATAATTGAAACTCAAGCAGGAGATATTTCAGCATATGTTCCAACAAATGTTATATCTATTACTGATGGACAAATTTTCCTTGAATCATCTCTCTTTCACAAAGGAATAAGACCTGCTTTCAATATTGGTAACTCTGTTTCTAGAGTAGGAGGTTCAGCACAGATAAAATCAATGAAGAAAAATGCTGGTAATCTAAAATTAGAATTGGCTCAATTTAGAGAGCTTGAGAGTTTTATGCAATTTGATTCTGATCTTGATAAGTTAACAAAGAGTAAGATTGAGAGGGGAAAAAGAGCAATTGAACTATTGAAGCAAAATCAATTTGAACCAAGAGAAGTATCTATTGAAGTTACTTCAATTTATGCCTTAGGTAATGGTTTTTTAGAGGATGTTGATGTTGATGAAATAAGAGAGTTCCTAGAAGGACTATTTAATTTTATGAAAAGTAGTAAATCAGAATTACTTTCTGATATCAAGTCAGACTGGAATGAAGATATATCAGGTAAGTTAAAAGAAGCAATTATTGAATATAAAGAAAGTATTAAGTAATAAACAATGGCTATTCAAACAAAAGTCATAAAAGAAAAGATCTCAGGAATTGGTAATATTAAAAAAATTACCAAAACTATGGAAATGGTTTCTGCTGCAAAAATGAAGAAGGCAGTTGATAGCTCTGTTAGTAGTAAAAAGTATAGTATAAATGCTCTTGAGACGTTAGTGAACATAACAGAAGATAGGGAAGTGTCGCATCCGCTAATAAACAGAAGAAAAGAAGGTAAAACATTAATTGTAATTTTTGCTTCTAACAAAGGACTATCTGGTTCATATAGCATAAATTTATCTAGACATGTATCTAAATTTATTAAAAGTAGACCCAATGTTGTTCATGAAGTAATAGCCATAGGAAAGCAGTCTGAGAAAATAGCTAAAAGAAATAATCTAGAAGTAATAAGGACTTTCCATAGATTTAAAGATTTCGCTAATTTAGATGATGTTGATGTTGTTATGGATCTTATAAATCAAGAATTCTTAGATAATGAAAAAGGGTATAGAAATGTATATATTGCTCATACTCATTTCATAAAGATGATGAACTACAAAACAAATATCGAATTATTTTTGCCAGCACAAACAGACTCCTTAAAAATACTGCTTGGATTAGATGTTATAGAGAGAAGATCAACAAATACTAATCCATATACTTTTGAACCAAACACCGATATAATATTAGGAAAATTAATACCTACACTTCTAAGAACGGTACTACATCAAATTTTCTTAGACTCATTCGCCTCAGAGCATAGCTCCAGAATGGTAGCTATGAAAAATGCTAGTGAAAATGCAAAGGAACTACAGGACGAATTACAATTAACATATAACAAGGCTAGACAGGCAGCAGTAACTCAAGAAATATCAGAAATATCAGCGGGAGCAAATGCATTATCATAAAATAATTATTTAAAAATATTATGGAAACAGGAAAAATAACACAAATAATAGGACCAGTAGTTGATGTAAAATTCGCAGGAAATTTACCTCAAATTTTTAATGCCTTAAAAACGAAGATAGGGGATAAAATAATTACTCTTGAGGTTGCTCAACATGTAGGAATGGGGCAGGTTAGAACTATTGCCATGGATTCAACTGATGGATTAGTAAGGGGACAAGAGGTTTCTGATACTGGAGAGGCAATTACTGTTCCAGTAGGAAAAGAAATTCTAGGTAGAATGTTTAATGTTACGGGAGATCCTATAGATGGAAAACCAGCATTAATAAATACTAAGAGACTTCCTATTCACAGAACTTCTCCAGAATTTAATGAGCAGTCAATAGAGTCAGAAGTTCTTGAAACTGGATTAAAAGTTATTGATTTAATTTGTCCTTTTCTAAAGGGAGGTAAAGTTGGATTATTTGGAGGAGCTGGAGTTGGTAAAACTGTTATCATACAAGAGTTAATTCATAATATTGCTAAAAAGCATGGTGGATATTCTATGTTTGCAGGAGTGGGAGAGAGAACAAGAGAAGGTAATGATCTGTATAATGAAATGAAAGACTCTGATGTATTGGATAAGACAGCCCTAGTGTTTGGACAAATGAATGAGTCTCCAGGAGCAAGAGCAAGGGTAGCTCTTACAGCACTTACTATGGCAGAACATTTTAGAGATACAGAAGGTCAGGATTTGTTATTCTTCGTAGATAACATATTTAGATTTACACAAGCTGGATCAGAGCTTTCTGCTCTTTTAGGAAGAATTCCTTCCGCTGTTGGATACCAACCAACACTTGCTACTGATATGGGTGAGCTACAAGAAAGGATAACTTCTACAGATAAAGGATCTATTACATCTGTACAAGCTGTTTATGTCCCAGCTGATGACTTTACAGACCCAGCTCCAGCCGCAACTTTTGCTCACTTAGACTCTACAGTTTCTTTAAATAGAGGTCTTTCTGAAATTGGTATATATCCAGCTGTTGACCCACTTGACTCAACATCAACAGCACTTGATCCAATGATCGTAGGAAAAGACCATTATGAGGTAGCACGAGGTGTACAAAAAACACTTCAGAAATATAAAGACTTGCAAGATATCATTTCAATTCTAGGAATGGATGAATTGTCTGATGAAGATGTACAAACAGTTAATAGAGCAAGGAAGATACAAAAATTCTTATCTCAACCAACTCATGTAGCAAAACAATTTACAGGAGAAGATGGTGTTTATGTTACAGTAAAAGATACAGTAAGAAGCTTTAGTGAGATATTAGAAGGTAAGCATGATGATATCCCAGAAAGCTACTTTTATATGAGATCTACAATTGAAGACGTTGTTGCGTCATATGAAGCTGAAAAAGAATAGTTATGAGCGAAATTAAAGATCTAAAAGTAATAAGTACTAATAAAGTTATTTTTAAAGGAAGTGCTAAGAAAATAGTTATACCCACCTTATCTGGTGAAATTACTGTTTTAAATAATCACGTCCCAATTATAAGCGTTATAAAAAAAGGAGAAATTAAAATTGTTGATTCTGAGGATAATACTATTAAGCTATTTGAAGTTGACGGTGGTGTTGTTGATGTGAGAAAAAGTGGAGAAGTTGTGGTTATGTTGGCATAATGACCAAATTAGAGAAATTTTGATAATTAGGCATTTATTGATAATTAATTATTATGACATTGTAGAGCACAGGAGAAAGTAGGAGAGGTAGATATATGTATTTAATTTATTAATAATAATTATTAATAAATAATAGATTCTTATATTTTTTAGACTAAGCTTGAGGGGAAGTGGTATATATAGAGTATATAGTAGTGTCGCACAATATACCTTTTGCGACCTAATATATACACAAAACCTTCTTATCCTCTAGTTTACTACATGATATACTACCTCTATCTATGAATACAAACCCAGATAAAAATTCTGACAAAAAAAATGAGGGTTCTAGCTCTCAAGAGTATAATAAGAAAATGACAATGATCATAGTTATAATACTTGTAGTTATTGTAATGAGTATTGTAGCAATTAATAGAATCAAGAGTTTAGTGTCTAATAAGGACGATTTTAATATTCATCCAGGTATCAATGTACCTACAATTCAATATGAAAACAATAAAAGGTAAACAAAAAGGTTTTATGACACTTATAGCCATTCTTATTATTATGGCTCTTACAATCTTCTTTATGGTTAACGTTCTGGATGCACAGTACAGCTCATCAAATAAAAGTCCTGAAGAGTTAGATTCTGAATCTGCAAATATCACTAATGCAGTTGAAAAAACTAAAAATCTTAAGAATTCTATTGAGGCTACCAACAGGCTTTTAAATCTTGAATCTGAGGGTCTTTAATTGGAATTTAGAGGATGTATGGTACCTCTAACTTTCATATCTAAGCCTGTTTATATTTTAATATTTTAAAAAAATTTATTTTTTAATTACTATTATATTTTATCTTTTAATTATATGTAATTAATTTCTGAATAAAAATCTGTACTATATTATTCACAAAATCATGCTTACACTCAAATAAGATTATTTATATCAGAACATTCCCTAGCCTACTCTTCTTAATTCCCTGTTTTAATATATTGTGCGACTTTATATAGTATTTGTAATAAGTAAAAAGTGAGCAAAATTAATTGCTCACTTTGGTTAATACTAAATTATATTACTCGTATTTTTTTACCATTTTTATGGGTTTAACGTATATCACTATGATTCTTGGTACAACAAGCCATTCTCCATCTCTAACAATAACCTCTTCGGTGTTATTGATGGATTCAAGCGTAACTCTACCTGCATCCTTTTTCTTAGAAAGATCTAAACCTTTCTCATGTCTAGTAACCCGATAAATAGGAGTATCATTTTCAGGATTGTCTGAATCTACAGATGGAGTCCCTTGAAATGGAAAATGACAACAATCTCCGATCTTTAAACTTTTTAAAGAAACTTTTTCAGGAACTAATTTAGGATCAGTCCAAGGTAATATTTTATTTTCTGGCATTGTACTTTATTCTTCTATTTGTTAATGCATGTAATTATGCAATTCCTAAAAATACTACCACATTAATAAATAAAATCAATGTTTAGACAAAAGAAAACACCAGTATTGTTTACAATCACAAACCTAGTTTGTGTGCGTGCAGTGTGTACAAGATCCTTAGATCCACGCAACTGGTGTAGTAACTATTACCTTATATAAGTAAATCGTTAATTTACTCAAGTTATACTTACCTTATCACATCCCAAAATAAAAAACACCCAACTGGGTGTTTTTTATTTATATTATTTTAATGCAAAAGTATTGTGTTCATTCCAACAAGGAGCTGATGATTTCCATGGTTGCACACCTTGTGTATTATACAAGTGACGTGCAAATTCCATATTACCTTCTACGGTATGGATATCAATTCCAAGTCTTTGTGAGTCTTCTAAGTGGTAGTATTCATTAATTTGCATAATACCAACATCAGAGTCATTTACTATTCCTCTAAACAATTCCCCATCAGGTTCGTATTGTCTATATCGTGATTCACAATATGCAATATCGGTCATAATCGGTATATCAGAGAAGTAATCATCAACAATTTCTTCTGTTTCTGCTATATAAGCAGCAACATCATTATATTTTTTGGTTATAGATACGGAACTGGCCGAGGCTGGTTCTTCGTCATCTGAGTGTCCTTCTAGAGTTTCTGCTATTTTATTTTCAATGTTAGTAACTCTGTCTGATGAATCTTTTTCTTGAGCTAATGTCATTAGAAACATCGCAACACCAATAGTTAATTCTACGATAAGCTTTTTCTTAGTTTTTAGTGGATTGTTGAATTTCGATCATAACTGAAGTTTCAGAATTTCTGTAATAAAAAATGCCTGTAAAAACAAGCTTCGCTAGTATAGCATCATATGTTTAAAAAAGCAAGTTTAAATACAAGTTTTAGATAGTGTCAACCCATTATCTTGAGCCTCTAATTCTGTATTAAAATACACTCTATTTTCTTTTTTTATTCTATTAATCCCAGAACACCAAGGAAAATAATACTTTTTACCACTTTTGGATGCCACTACGCTCCCCTTCTCTTTTTCCTTTGTGTATATAATCTGCCTATCTAGTGTCTTATCAACAACTTCTACAATATTATCTTTATCACTCTTTATTCCTTCAACATACCCTATTATGAACAAAGAACCTAAATACATTAATATACTTGAAATTCCTAGAATTAATGATAGAATTCTCTTGTATTTTTTGTGTATATGAGTTATACTCATTTCTACAATTATATTGTAATACAATAAACTTTTAATAAATATTTACTATGTCACACGTTAAAGCAGGAGGAACAGCTAAAAACCTACGAGATTCAAATCCAAAGTATCTTGGTACCAAACTTTATGATGGTCAAGAAACTAAGATTGGATCTATTATTGTTCGTCAAAGAGGAACAAAAATAATACCAGGACAAAATACAGGTCTTGGTAAGGATCATACAATATTCTCCCTAATTCCAGGAACTGTTAAGTTTAAGGAAGTTAGGAAAACAAACTTTAATGGAAAAGTTGTTAGAAGAAAAATGGTAGAGGTTATAGCTAAATAATATAAAAAGGCCTTGATAAAGGTCTTTTTTATTACTTCACAATATACATAAAAAATACTATACTTAGGTAATGAAAAAAATCACACTAATTACAGCCTTCCTAATACTTATATCTGCTAATACAGCCTTAGGACAATACAGTCAGAAACAGGAAGCTGCTCTTTATCAACAATGGGAACAAGAGAGAGCCTATGATCCTGGTTTTAGTAATTTTAATGATTATAAAAATGATGTATATGGTGCATATGGATCAGGAGATTATTTTAATGAGGACTTTGTAGATCCATATTATGGTAAAAATTCAGGCGCACCAGTTATAGAAAATAATTACGTACCATATGTGCAAGAAGAATGTTATGGATGTGATCAATATATATACTATGAAGAAGATAAATATACTGATTCATATTACTATGCTCCTTCATATGGTCAAACTTACGATTATAACTACGACACAGCAACATACAATTACGCTCCATCCTACGGTCAAACACAAGACTTTAACTATAATATAGGATCTTATGACTATGCCCCATCATATGGTCAAACATATAATTTTGGTGATTCAAGTAATGATCTATACGTATCCTGTTACCCAAATAAGTATAAGGTAAAAAAAGGAGAGCAAGTATCATGGACAGTTAGCGCTCTTCAAAATTCATCATATAGATGGGAAGGACCTGGAGTAGATAATATGACTAGTAGAATAGCTACTACTACATACAGCTCAACAGGAGAGAAAGAAGTTTTCATAAATATATCAACAGGAGATCAAAATACTAGATTTAGTTGTGGTAGTGTTTTTGTAGAAAATAATCCACTAAATATCTCATGTAGAGCAGAACCTTCATATATTGAAGAAGGAGGAACTGTCAATTGGATTGCTGATATCTCAGGAGGAGATAATTCATATGACATAGAATGGAAAGGTCATGATGAAATAGATAACAAAAATGGTGATAATATAGTTGTAAGGTATGAAGATCCTGGATCATATTATGCAGACATTGAGGTTACATCAGGAAACCAAACAAGAACTATCTATTGCGGTAATGCCTCCGTATCAGGAGAATACAGAAGTTCAATATATGGATCATGTTATCCCGATAAAAGATATATAGGGATAGATGAGAAAATTACATGGAAAGCTAATGTCTCTGGCGGAAAAGGAAATTATGACTATGATTGGAGAGGCACAGGAAACATAGATGGTAGTAGCAAAAATTCTGTTGATGTAAGATACTCAGGACTTGGTTCAAAATATGCAGAAGTGGAAGTATGTTCAGATGGTGAATGTTTGGATCTTAAATGTGGAAATATACTTGTTTCAGAAAAACCAGAAAATGATACCTTTGAATATTCACCTGAATATGCTAACTACTCTAATCTAGAAGGAAGTTGTATTTCAGACAAAGTAGATGTTTTAGTTGGAGAAGAAGTTACATGGCAAGCAAATGTAAATCAAGAAATATCATCTTCACTTTTTGTATGGAATGGTACAGATAATATAAATGGGAAAAGAGGAGAACGACAAGTTATAAGATATTCAACACCTGGTGCAAAAGAAGCATCATTTAGTGTAAGAACTGATACTGGAGAGTTATTTACTTTTACATGTCCAAACAAAATAAATGTTAGACCTGGAGAAGCTGGAACAGGAGTACTATCTTTAGGACAAGTTCCCTATACTGGACCCGGAGATGTCTTAAAAACAATGGGATTAATACTGTTACTAATGCTGTGGAGTTTTGTTACAGTAATAGTAATTAGAAGAAGAATTGGAAAAAGAAAAGTTTCAAAAATAATTGAAACTTTCAAACATAAAAATATTGATAATTAGAACTACTCTGATTCAATACTTAAAACCAAAGTCCCTTTTAGTTTTTCTATACCAAGAATAAGTATCATCTCCCCTACTTCTTTGGTATTTTCGAATCCAGATACTATTGAAGCATCTATTTCTTTATTTAATTGTTTTGATATCACCTCTAAAACATCATCTATATGAACAGCGGAAAAAAGATGCCCCTTTTCATTTGCTGGTCTTTTTATAACTACTTTTTTTCCATCTAACTCTTTAATAGTAGATACAATTTTCTTAATATTAGATTCATTATTTTTTTCTGCCATCAAAGCATCATTAGCTGCATTTTTCTGCATCCCTTTAGTTGCCTCTCTTGCTAGCCCTTGTCTAATAAGGAAGTTTTGTGCATACCCCGTTGGAACCTCTACAATAGAACCTTTTTGCCCAACCTTTCTTACATCTTTTAATAGTATTACTTTCATATTTATTTACTTAAAAAATCTATAGCTGCTTGTAATTGCGGATCCACACCATTGTCTACATCTTCTTGTAATATTTCTACGTTAATCTCTGGCTCTAATCCTTCCTTTGAAATTGTTTTACCTTCTGGGGTAAGCCATTTAGCAATAGTAACTTTAAGTGAAGTATTTTTTGATACATCTATCAGCTCTTGCACAGAACCTTTTCCGAAAGTCTTTCTTCCAATTGTTGTGGCTACACCATGCTCTGTTAGAGCTCCTGCTACAATCTCTGAGGCTGAGGCTGACCCTGAGTCAATAAGTATTACAAGCTCAATATTATCCTTCTCTAATAATTTTCCAGTGCTTCTTAGTGCTTTCTTATGATCTCCAAAGTCTTCTTGCACAACAACTGTTCCTTCTGGTAGGAAATAGCTCGCTACATCTATGGCTGCATCTAGATATCCTCCCGGATTACCTCTTAGATCAATAATTAACTTATTCAATGGACTCACACTAAATTTAGCTATTGCTTCTCCAAAATCTTTCTTAACAGATCCTGTGAAATTATATAGCTCAATTACATAAATATCCTTTTCTATTCTTGTTTCTAGTATAGGAATCTTAATAGTGTCCCTCATTACTTCAAATTCAATATTCTCTTTTTCATTTTCTCTTCTTACAGTTATTTTAACGCTAGTCCCCTTCTCTCCTCTAATTTTGGCAACAGCATCATCTATAGTCATTCCTGAAGTACTCTTATAATCTATATATACAATTATATCTCCTGGTTTAATTCCAACTCTCTCTGCAGGAGTATTTTTCAAAGGAGATACTACAGTTATGTAATCATCAACCATTCCAACTTCCATTCCAACACCTCCAAAATTACCATAGATTGATTCATCAAAAGACTTCTTCTCTTCTGGAGTGAAAAAAGTAGTATATGGGTCATCAAGAGAACCAACCATTCCTTGAATTGCTCCATAAATTAAATCTTTCTCCTTAACATCATCTATATCAACAAATTTATCCTGAACTATATTCCATGCTTTCCAGAATTCACCCATATCCACTCCTGCTGATTCGTCTGATGCAATACCTCTTCCGTGATTAACCCCAAAGATAAAACCTACTACTACAAACGAAAGGATTACTAAACTGTATTTACTGATTTTCATAATTTTTTTGTTAGAATTCATTAGACTGATTATCTCAAAAATTAACTGCTTGGTCAATTAAAAAATATTTCACAGTTTTTAATATTTAGGTGTACGGATTCTATACTCATGATATAATTAATCTCATGATAGAAAAAAGAAAAAATAACAAAATTACATGGATTGAAGCAAACAATCCTACGGCAACAGAAATTAGAGAATTAATAGAGGAATTTGAAATAGATGCCAGTATTGCAGAAGAATTACTTTCCCCATCACTTAGACCATATGTAAATAAACAAGGTGATTCTATTTATGCAGTATTTCATATTCCACAAATTAAAAATACACATGGAAACGCCATAACAACAATTGAAGAAGTTGATTTTGTTATTCATAAAGATTTTCTTTTAACCACTAGTTACGAAAACATAGACGCTATTGAAGAATTTGAGAAATTTTTCGAAGCAGAAGCAGTTCTTGAAAAAAGTAATGTAGGAGAACATGGAGCATATGCTTTCTACAATCTATTAATGTTCCTTTACCACTCAATTCATGATCACATTGATAGCTTAAGAAATGAGCTTAGAGTAGCTGAAGAAAAAATATATAATGGCGAAGAAAAAGAGATGGTGTATAGACTATCTAAAATAAATAGATCATTACTTAATACTCAAGAAGCACTAAGTCTTCATGAACACCTCCTTTTTGATATATCAAAAATGTCAGATTCAATATTTGATAATTCATATACAAAAAAGATTAGTAAGTTAGAAGGACAATATGAAAAAATGACTCAAGCACTAGAAAACTCTCAATACTATTTAAAAGAACTAAGAGCTACTAATGATTCATTGTTGAATACAAAACAATCAGAAATTACAAAAGTTCTAACAATAATGGCCTTCATCATTCTACCTCCATCATTCCTTGCTGGACTATTTGGAATAAATGCTCAGCATATTCCATTTATAGGACATCCAAGTGATTTCTGGATTATATTAGGAATAATGGCAGCATCTGTATTTGGTACATATTGGTTTTTTAAACATAAAAAATGGCTATAAAGATCTACAACACACTATCTAGAGAGGAAGAAATATTCTCCCCTATTTTAGAAAATAAAGTTGGTATATACCAATGTGGGCCAACTGTATATTGGACTCAGCATATTGGAAATATGAGATCTGTAGTCTTGTCTGACTTAATAGTGAGAACATTTAAATATCTAGACTACGATGTAAATTTTGTTAGAAATATTACTGATGTAGGACATTTAACAAATGATAATGATCAAGGAGAAGATAAAATGGAAAAAGCATCAAAGAGAGACAATAAATCTCCAGAAGAAATATCTAATTTCTATCTTTCTAAATTTAATATTGATTCAGAAAAATTAAATACTCTTCCTGTAGACAATTCTCCAAAAGCAACTGATCATATTCAAGAGATGGTTGAAATGATTGAAGTACTAATAGATAAAGGATATGCATACAAAACATCTCTTGCTATATATTTTGATATATCAAAAGCAAAAGACTACACAAGACTATCTAAACAAAATCTTGATGAGATTATCAATAATGCAGGAACAGGAGATATCACTGACTCTTCAAAAAAGAATCAGAATGATTTTTCCTTGTGGTTTTTTAAAGCTGGAAGTCATGAAAATGCAATTCAAACATGGAATTCTACATGGGGAGAAGGATTTCCTGGCTGGCACTTAGAGTGTTCTGCAATGTCAAAAAAATATTTGGGCGATACTTTTGATATTCATATTGGAGGAGTAGAACACATATCAATTCATCACACTAATGAGATTGCTCAATCAGAAGCTGCTAATGGCACTGATTTTGTAAACTATTGGATGCACAACGAACATCTACTTGTTGATAATGGAAAGATGAGTAAGTCAGAAGGAACTAGCTATTCACTTGATGATATTATTGAGAAAGGATTCACTGCAATGGATCTTCGATACTTCTTCTTACAAGCAGGTTATAGGTCTAAACAGAACTTCACCTGGGAGGCTTTAGAAGCCTCAAAAATAGCCCTATCACGTCTTAAGAATGCAATCACGAACATTGGCTCAGAAGGTGAAATTAATCCTCAATTTAAGGAAGAATTTACTAATATAATTACAGATGATTTTAATATTCCTCAAGCATTAGCACTTGTTTCGAATGTTATGAAATCTGATATATCTCCTGGAGATAAAAAATCTACTATTTTAAATTTTGACAAAGTTCTGGGACTAGAATTAGACAAGGAAATTGAAACTGCTGATGTTCCAGAAAGTGTCACTTCTCTAGCTAACAAAAGACTAGATGCAAAAAATGAGATGGACTTTGTAACTGCTGATAAATTAAGAAATGAAATACTTAGTATGGGATATGAGATAAAAGATATAGAAGATGGATTTGAATTGGAGGAGAAGTAATTTCCCACAGCATATTCACAATTAGGCAATAAAGATTAGCTAAAGAAATATGCTATTATACCAACATGTCAAAAGCTACTGGAGATAGAATAATAAATCGTATTCCCCCACAGAATATTGATACTGAAATTGCCTTAATTGGATCTTGTTTATTAAATCCAGAATCTCTACACGAAGTCTTAACAATCATTTCTCCAGAATCATTCTATTCTGATCGTCATGTAATAATATTCAAAGCAATTCTAAAACTATTCGGAAAAAGTCAACCAATAGACCTTGTTTCAATTTCATCGGAATTAAAAGACTCTGGACAACTGGAAAGAGTTGGTGGTGCAAAGTATCTAAGTCAATTAGTAGACTCTGTTCCATCTTCTGCACACATAGAACACTATGCAGGAATAGTAAAAAAGAATCATACTCTTCGTGAACTAATACACGCAGCAGAAAAAATTGTGGAGATGGGGTATGCTAATAATATAGAACTAGATCATCTGCTAGATCAAGCAGAGAAACACATTTTTAATATAACAAGTGATACTAGTGATGTAACCTTACATGAGGTTAAATCTCTACTTGGAGAAGCCTGGGATCATATTGAAAAGATGCACAGTGGTGAAGAACAAATTAGAGGTGTTCCTACTGGGTTTACTGCATTAGACAATAAGCTTTCTGGATTACAACCATCAGACCTTATCATTTTAGCTGCTAGACCTTCTGTTGGTAAAACATCTTTAGCATTAGATATAGCTCGTCATGCAGCTGTAAAAGAAAAGATTCCTGTTGCTGTATTTTCACTGGAAATGAGTGCACAACAGCTAATTCATAGAATGATCTCAGCAGAGGCTGCTGTTGATTCATGGAAGTTAAAGACAGGTAAATCAAATGAAAAGGATTTTGAAAAAATTCAAGAAGCTCTTGGAAAACTTTCAGAAGCACCGATCTTTATCGATGATAAACCGGCGAATACAATTACATCAATGAGATCTGTTTGTAGAAAACTAAAAAGTGAACATGGTCTCGGTCTTGTGGTAGTTGACTACCTTCAACTTATGATGCCTACAGATAGCAAGAATAGTGATAATATGGTTCAGCAAGTTACAGAGATTTCTAGATCCCTTAAAGCACTAGCTCGTGAACTTGAAGTTCCTGTTCTGGCTCTATCACAGTTATCTCGTGCAGTTGAGCAGCGTGGTGGACGCCCAAGATTATCTGACCTCCGTGACTCAGGTTCTATTGAGCAAGATGCCGATGTTGTTATGTTCATCCATAGAGAAGATAGATATCGTGATGAAGCAGATAAGGATAATATGGCTGAGATATGTATAGAAAAACATAGAAATGGTGCAACAGGAGTAGCTCAACTATACTTTGATGATACAAAGTCGACGTTCCTTAATCTAGACAAAAATCATTCAGAAAGTGAAGTAAATTTTTAAACAATGAATTCTCCAAAAGAAAAACTAATAGAAGCTTTCAAGAAGTTCCCTGGAGTTGGACCACGTCAGGCTCAGCGTTTTGTGTACTATTTGAGAACTAAACCAGACTCTTTTATAAATGATTTATATGGTGGAATTAGAGATTTAAAAACTCAATCAAAAAAATGTTCTAGATGTAATAGGTTTTTTGATTCAATGACTCAACATGATATTTGTAAGACATGTTCAAATACACAAAGAAATCATGAACAATTAATGATTGTTCAAAGAGATATTGATCTTGAACATTTTGAATCAAGTGACTTATTTAATGGATACTATTTTGTACTAGGTGGCACTGTTCCAATTGGTAAGCAAGATGATATTCCTTTGTACGTAAGAATTCCTGCACTACTTAATCTAATAAAAGAATATTCTGAACATGGGCTAACTGAAATAATTCTTTCTCTACATATAAATCCTGAAGGAGAACAAACCGCTGATATTGTACATAAGAAGATAGAAGAACAATATCCTGACTTAAAAATTACAAAACTTGGGCGTGGACTTTCTACCGGGAGCGAGATTGAGTATGCAGATAAAGATACTCTAAAAAGTGCTTTAGATAATAGAAAGTAAACATAATACTTACTTATATAATTAAAAAACTTCCATCTCTGGAAGTTTTTTAATTTATTATGCTAACTTTGTAATTCTAACTTGGAAATATTGTTGTCTATGTCCAGTCTTCTTGAAGTAGTTAGACTTAGATTTGTATCTTACTGCTACAATCTTCTTTGCTCTTGCAATATCAGTAAGCTCTCCAGTAACCTTAGCTCCTTCTACAAGTGGAGTTCCAACTACAGTCTTTGATCCATCATCTGTTAGAAGAACTTTATCAAAAGTAATAGAATCACCTTTTTTGAATTCTCCAGGAAGAATTTCAATTTTGATAATAGATCCTTCTGATACTTTATATTGTTTTCCGCCAGTTTCTACAACTGAGAATGCTTTTATTTCTTTTTTGTCTGTTGTTGTCATATATGTGTTTAAGTTCGTATAGGATACCAAATTGTCAGAAATATGCAATAGATAACTAGTCTAGGATAGGTTTTTCTACCACATCTAATTCAATTTCATTATTTTCTCCTGAAATCTTTAATATGTCTTTATCTATCTTCTTAAATTCCTTCCCACTATTATTATAGTGATTAACTACAGTAGATATCGTATTTCCTAGTTTTTGATGATATTCATCATATGCCTTTAAATGCTTCTGTAGCTGCTGAACATGCTTTTGTATATCTTTAGCCGACTCTTCTATCTTAAAGGCCTTAAAGCCGTATAATACGGACTGTAAGTACGCTGAGAATGTTGTAGGAGACACTATCATCACCTTCTTGTCATTATATGCATAATCAAGAAGTGATCTTGTATTAGATTTAATTGCACCAACTTGATTAACGAGAAGGTCATAGTACATTCCCTCTGCTGGAATAAACATAAATGCAAAAGGAAGAGTCCCATCTTTTTCTTTAATATATTTAGAAGTTTCATCAATTCTTTTCTTTAAATCGTTTGAGAATTCTTTTTCTAGAATTTTTCTTTGGGCATCATCATCACAATTAATTAATCTTTCATAATTATCTAGTGAGTATTTAGCATCTACCGGTATGAAACCTTCTTTCGTTTTAATAATTGCATCCACTGCTTCTCCATTAGGAAATCTATATTGCATTTCGTATGCATTTGGAGGAAGGATATTATTTAATATTAACTCAAGACTTGCCTCTCCCAAGTTCCCTCTTTGCTTTTGATGCTTTAATACTTTCTCAAGATTTTTTAACCCTTGTGCAACATCAAATATTTGCTTTCCTGATTCATTAGCCTCAGTTACACCTTTTGTTACCTGAACTAAGTGTTCGGACATCTCTTTATTAATAGCAGACATTAAGTTCTGTGATTTATTGAATTGATCACTAACAGATTCGTTCATCATTTTTTGTGATTCATTCATTTTAGAATCCATTGATCTTTGAAACTCTCCCAATTGCTGAATTAGAATATTATCCTCCTTACTATCTCCATTCTTCTCACTGTTCTTGGAATATATATAGAAGCCAAAAAAAGATATATTTAAAATTAGTATTAATATTAATATTGTTATTATCATTAATACATTATACTTCAAACAGTGACTTTTTTCATCTAATATCATACAATGTACAAATGACAACACAAGAAAACATCAAAGACCAAATGAAAAATGCAATGAGATCTAAGGATACTGTTAAATTAACAGTACTACGGGGACTACTTGCAGCATTTACTAATGAACTAGTGGCAACAAAAAGAACTCCACGAGATACCCTTACAGAAGAAGAGGTTCTGGTAGTAGTAACAAAAGCATCAAAGCAAAGAAAAGACGCAATAGAACAATTTGAAAAAGGAGGAAGACAAGATTTGGCTGACAATGAAAAAGATGAGTTAGTTATACTACAAACATTTCTTCCAGAATTAATGAGTGAGGAAGAAGTTACTGCTATAGTTCAAAAGATTGTAGACGATCTTAATATTAAAGATAAATCAGGAATTGGACAATTAATGGGAAAAGTTATGGGAGAGCTAAAAGGAAAAGCTGATGGAGGACTAGTAAAGAAGGTAGTAGACAATATTCTTTCTTAGTGATATAAAATAGATAGAAAGGAGGCTAAATAATGCCCACAAAGAAACCAACGTATGATGAACTAAAAAATATAGTACAAAGAGTATATCAGTCTCAAAAAAGAGTAAATAATAATAAATCACTTCCCTCACCTGCTTTTAAAAACATGGTCAGGATGATGTTTGATAAAAACAAAATTGACTATAGAAAAGGAAAAGGAAAAGGAAAGAAATGGTATATGTCCCTTACTACAGAATTTGCTAGTAGAGGTGGAAATAAATCAAAAGGTCCTAGTAAAAACTAGGACCTTTTTTTTGTATTTACATAATCTATATAAGTATGTTATAATATATATATGAGCACATTCACATTAATAGAGAAGGCTAAGCAAATATGGTCATCTGAATTCAATTCTGATCTGGAAATATCAAATGATGATCTTATGACAATTTGTCATAGAGCACTTAATGAGGAACTACCTTATAAGGATGATCCTCATAATGAATTATCATTTCTTTTTCATCAGCTTCAAAAATATTTTAAACTACAAAGAAGCGAATTGAGAGAGAAAACCATAAAAAATTGGAAAGAAGCATTAGAATTCTGGAAAAAAGAATGTAAGCCAGGATTAATGGATCACTTATCCAGAGACTAAATAAAAATCAAAGATCCTGCGGACTAATAGTCAGCAGGATCTTTTTATTATTTTCCTATTTTTCTCCCTTAACTATATATCTTTTATCAAACCCACCTTTCTCCTCCCTCTTCTTGAACCTAACTTCTTCTAAATTTGAGTATTCTTTCTGATCTTTAATATAATTTAACACTTCTACCACATCAGATAATTCTTCCACACTCTTATCTTCTATAAATTCATCCACTTCTTCTTTTAGCTTCTTAATTAACTCAATCAAATATTCCGAATCATTTGCAACTCTCATTTCATAACCAATACCCTTCTTATCAAGTATTTCAGGAATATTATCTCTAACTAATTTATTATATTTCATAAATCTATTTATTCTTATAGTACTCAATCAAAGATTTAAATCCAGTTATATTTTCTATCCCTTCTATTGTCTCATGAGTTTTAAGTTCTACTGTAATTGCAGGAACTCCAATAGATGCGAGCCATCCTTCTGCGTCCCCTGATATTTCGTATGCATCAAAAGTTGGTATTGCTGAATATCCTGAAGCTTTAGAATATGTATTCATAATATCTATTGTCTCAGGTAATATTCCATCATTACACTCTGATGCATATACTGCATTTCCTTGGCTGTGCCAAAACACTACAGCTTCTGGAGATTTTAGAGTGACCAGATCTCTAATAGCTCTTGACTCTGGTTCTGAGAAAGCAATTGTTCCTGCACTTACAACATTACCCCTCCATGAACTTTCTGGCTTCCAATTACATGCAAAGTTTCTATTTAGATCAATACCATTTGCATTAAATCTTCCAATAGATTCGTCTGTTCCAACTGGAATATCTAATTGTGAAAATCTACCTTCTTTTCCAACAACCTTATACAATCCATCAGGATTTAATGATGGAACAATAGTAACTTGCATACCCTCTGGTACAACGTCTTTATTAAGAGTTAAGTAATCAATTATATAATATGCCAATAAGACACTATTCCATTCATATCCTCCATGAATACCTCCCACAAAAAGTAAATTGTTATCACTACTTTCTCCAAAGGTATAAGACTCTATGATTCTGCCTTCAACAGAATTTCCAATTATTTCTACTTGTGGATCTAGAGAAATAGCCTCCGTCTCAACCTCTACCATTTCTTCTACAATCTCTGGGATCTCTCTACTTTCTTTTTTTAGTAAAAGAAACAAACCACCAAAAATTATGGTGGTTGTAACTAATATAAAAATAATTTTTAATTTATTATTCATATCAACAATGGTTTTCTATTTATAGTAATTAAGTAATGCTTTGAATCCGTTGATGTTTTTAGCTGTTTCTGGATTATCGTGAGTTGTTAGTAGAACACTAACTGCAGGAACTCCCTCTTTTGCTAACCAATTAACAAAATCTCCTGTTGTAGCATAGTAGTCAAATTTATCATATGCCTGATAACCTGATGCTTTAGCAAATAAATCTGTTATTTCACTTGTCACTGGAAGTACTCCATTGTTACAACTTGAAGAATATACTCCTCCAGCTGCACTATACCAAGCAATAACTGATTCTGGTCTATTTATCATTATATAATCCCCAATAGCTCTTGCTTCTGGTTCTGAAAAGACTGAATCTCCACCACTCACATCCTTATCTTGCCACTTAGCACTTTCTTGCCAATCACAATCAAAGTTTCTATTGATATCAACATTATTTGCATTAAATCTTGAAGCTACCTTTTCAGATTCAGTTGCCACAATATCAGATGCATCAATTCCAGACTCATAGTTTGGCGCTACATCACTTAATCCATCTGGATTAAGTACAGGAACAATAGTTACTTGAATATCATCAGATATTACAGATTCATTTTCCTCAATGTAGTCCATAATGTCATAAGCTACAGCTGCCGTGTTCCATGAATATCCTCCATGAATACCTCCAACAAAAATGATTTCTTTTGATCCTTTTCCATATTGGTATGCAACAATATCTTTTCCTTCAACTGAAGTTCCTATAGTTTCTGTTCTTGCCCACTCAACAACTATAGGCTCTAAATCTTCATTAAATTCTAAAACCTCTTCTTCAACAATAGTGTCAGTTGTCACCTCTACATCTAACTCATCATTAACTTCTTTTTGATTAATAAGATAAAAACCTAAACCTACAACTAATAAAATTATGATTATGATTATTTTTTTCATATCTCTATTATAGCATACTCAAATTTATTGCTATACTACTATTATGAAAATAATAATTATAATATCTTTAGTACTAATAATATGGGCAGTATCAAGTTGGATTGCAATCAAGAGTATAGAAGAACCAAAATATAAAATTCTTTCTGATGAAGGTATTTATGAAATTAGAATTTACGAACCATATATCCTAGCCGAAACAAAAGTAAGTGGCTCATATAAAGAAGCTCTTAATAAAGGATTTAGTAATATAGCAGATTATATATTTGGAAATAATAAAACAAATGAAAAAATATCAATGACAGTTCCTGTAGCGGAAGAGTATAATAAGGGTGACTCAGAGAAAATATCAATGACAGTTCCTGTGATTAATCAAGGTAATGATCAAGAAAGAATTGTCTCATTTGTTATGCCAAGTAAATACACTCTTTCAACATTACCAAGTCCCAATACTGATCTTGTGACTTTCAGAGAAGTAACAGATAGAAAAGTAGCTGTGCTAAAGTATGGATGGTATACAAATGAAACTAGAATTAAAGAGAAGGCAGAAATATTATTAGAAGAATTGAAAAAAGATGGAGTTGAGACCATAGGAGAATATTCTTCAGCTAGATACAATCCCCCTTTCTCAATACCCTTATTACTACGTAATGAAATTTTAATTGAAATAAAATAATATGGAATTTATAATTGCAATAATTGTCTCTTTGGCAATAAATATAACACTCTTTATCCCAGCTTTTATTTATAAGACAGATAAGTTAACAGACTTATCATATAGTATATCTTTTATAATTTTAGCTTTGATAACCTTCTTGGGATCAACTGGAACACTATTTCATATTGTTCTTCTGTCGATAATTACAATATGGGCACTACGTCTTGGAATATATCTTCTTATTAGAATACGAAAAATATCACGAGATAAGAGATTTGATGGAGTAAGAGAAAATTTTTGGAAGTTCTTGAAGTTCTGGGTTTTGCAAGCACTTGCTGTATGGGTAATACTACTACCAAGTATTTCAATATTCTCTATAGAAGAACCTGTATTTAATACTCTTGCATATATTGGATTAGCCATCTGGTTATTAGGGTTAATTATAGAAACATTTGCTGACTACCAAAAATATACTTTTATAAATAATGAAAAAAATAAAGGAATGTGGATTGATTCCGGATTATGGAAATATTCACGTCATCCAAACTATTTAGGAGAAATGATGATATGGATTGGAGTATACATATTTACCCTATCATCACTTGTAGGAATATTACCTTTTGTAATGCTAGCAAGCCCTCTATTTATAATATTTCTACTACTTTTTGGAAGTGGAATTCCTATGCTGGAAAAAGGGGCTGATAAAAGATGGGGAGATAATCCAAAATACCAAGCTTATAAGAAAAGGGTCGGAGTCCTATTACCAAAATTATTTTAAGATGATATTGGCATCTCTCCTATATAGTCATCAGATGATATAAGGTCTGTAATTATATTTGCAACCTTACTTCTTGAGGTAAGAGCTTCTGCTGGACCGTGCTTTGTAAGTTTATATAAATTATCAGTTGTTTTGGCACTAGATAGCTTCAATACACGAACCAGAGTCCAGTCTAGATCAGAATGCTCCAGAACCTGTGTATGTTTTATTCCATCTACTATTCTTTCTTTATCTATTAGTTTGATCATAAAATTACCAATCCTATCAAACAAAGAAGGATTATCTCCTTTAGTTCTAACGCCCGTACCTGTAAGGCTTACAATTCTTTTTATCCCGTACTCATTCATTGCATTTTTAATGTTTGTAATTCCTTTTGTTTGCATTAGAGGGTCAGAATTTTTAATATGACCAACTACACTAATAACAGCGTCAGAACCTTGTACTGCATCAAATACATCTTTTTCTTTTAATACGTCTCCGACAATAATATTAATGTCTTCAGGTAGATACTCTTTAGCTTTTGGAGTATATACAAAAGCAGTTACTTCATGCTTTTTTTCTAAGCACTTTTTAACAACTTCTAATCCTGTTCTTCCGTCAGCTCCAAAAATACAAATTTTCATATATAGATTATATCATATACCAAAAGAGGACAGAAATAATCTGTCCTCTACTTTATATAATTATATTTTACCTCTCTACTTAACCTCAAAATTGAACATCATTCCTGAGTGCAGATGCTCTGCAATATGACAATGTGCCATCCAATTTCCAGGATTACTCATGTCAATTAATAAGTCTACAGTCTGCCCTCTTGGAATTAGTACAGTATCCTTCCATTGTAGATTATCATTAACCTCTCCATCACGACTTAACACAATAAATCTTTGTCCATGAAAATGAATTGGATGTTGCATTGGGTGTACTCCCTTTTCATCGTTATAAACACGAACTTTAACTTGATCTCCTTGTTTAAAGGACCACTCAATATCATTGTTCCTGTCTCCTGTATCAGAATCTTCGATATACCACTCAATGTTCTTGTTATTACTCATATTATTCATCATTGCCATATCATCTTCCCACTCAATCCCCTCTTTTCCATGATCTTCCTCTCCCATCATATTTAACATTTCATCTTCTAAATATGGTTCACAACCAGACATGTTTGGCATCATCTGACAGTGCTCAATAGCACCAGCTCTGTCCATCTCTATACCCATCAAGTTCACCATGCCATTTTCATTCATTTCATCATTCATATTTGACATCATTCCCTTCATCTCAATATCAAGCCTAAGATTTTTATCTACCTTTGCATTTGACAATGATACAATATCAGAGCGAATTTCTACATAGTCATCAGCATTAGATCTTAGTAACATAAATTCATCTTTCCTATCAATAGTTGATGGTAATACTGTAACAGTTCCTATAGATTCACCTCTATGTTCGATATTATATGTACCAGGAGAATCATAATATATCTCAACAATATATCTTTCAGATGGAGCAATTATTTGATGTTCAATTATTACTTCATTCTCTATCCTTCCAATATCTCCTCCGACTAATTTTGTCTCAGACCCAGTAAACTCAAGCTCAAAAGTTCTTGTGTTTGCAACGTTTGTTATAAATGCCCTAGTTATCTCTCCTTGATTAACAGTTAGATTATAATCTTCCTTATCATTAATTAGAAGAGTGTCCCCAAAGCGACCCATAAGAGTATTTGTTACTACTCCTTCTGAAAAATCTCCGTCCTCAAGAATATCATCAACAATTATATATTCTTCTTGATTTACGTCATTCCAATATCCTTCTTCTTCAACAATAAAGTTTCCATATAGACCCATCTCTTGTTGATAGTCCTCTCGTACATGTGGATGATACCAATACACACCAGTGTCTGGGAATTCAAGTACATACTCGAAACTTCCACCAACAGGAATTGCTGGGGTAAGTGGTACTGCACCATCCATCTTCCAATCACCTCTTAATCCATGAGAATGAAGTGCTGTCTCCATGTCTATGTTGTTAGTAAACTTTATAGTTACACTAGATCCTTTCTGAACCTTTAAAACAGGTCCTGGAATCTGTCCATTATACGCAAGTCTTTTCACGGTCCTATTACCTACTTCTTGAGATACGATAGTTGCTTCCATCTCATATATATCTCCATCTGATAGTTCTACTATTTCTGTTGGCTTCAATTCCCCTACTGCGTGATCTGGTAATTCTGTAAGACTTGACTCTGACATCATTTCATTGTTGTTTGAGCTAAAATATAGCACTGCTACTAGAAAAATTACTACTAAACTTAATATATATTTCATATTTTATTTTTATCACTTATTAATATAATCCCTAACTACTAAGTTTAATATTAAAATAATTTAGGATGAAGAATTCCTTGTGAAAATAGATCCTGTAATGGTCTATATATAAAATTATTTTTATATCCTTGAGTACAATTAAATATTATTTTTGTAGGATATCTAGATTTTGAGAATAGATAAGAAGTAAATGAGACAATAAAAATAAGTGCCCCAAGTGCTATAAATACAATATTGAATGTTGGAATAATAGCCAGAAAAGTTGTTTTCCATGCATTAACATGACTAGTTAGATCCATTGTACATAGCGCACTATCATGTGCCATAAAGGGACAATTTTGCATACCCATATTGTCAGACATATTAATATGTGAAGAAGAATGGAATAATATTCCAAACATTGATCCTAGGAACAATATCAACAAAGATATAGATAATAATTTTGAGATTATTTTCATTAGATAAATTATATCAAAATTATGATGATCTAGCTAATTGTTAAATGGGCATGTGAAGTATATAATATATAGACATGAATAAGGTAAAAACCATCTTAATTGTAGTGATATTTATTTTTGTTGGATTTAGTATATGGAATACTTCTAATAGGAATGATATTGTTATAGATACAATAGAATATCCTGAAGGATCTGAAATAATAACACTATCTGGTGGATGTTTCTGGTGTATTGAATCATTCCTGCAAGAAACTCCAGGTGTGATTGATGCAATTTCTGGATATGCAGGAGGTAGTGCTGAAAATGCAACATACCTAGAAGTAGTAAAAGGTAAAACAGACCATCGTGAGTCTGTGCAAGTAATATATGATCCTTCTATAGTTACACTAGAAGAGATCATTAATGTTTTCTGGGGAGTAATTGATCCAACAGATGATGCTGGGCAATTTTCAGATAGAGGTTTTCAATACACAACAGCAATTTTCTATCACAACGAGGAACAAAAAAAGATTGCACAGATGTCAAAACAGGAACTAAATGAAAGTGGGTTATTAAGTGAAGATATAGCTACTAAAATTATACCTTTTGAATCTTTCTTTATGGCTGAAGAATATCATCAGGACTATTACAAGAAAGCTCCAGAACTATACAAGAGATATGAATCAGGATCAGGAAGAAAAGGATTTATAGAAGAAAACTGGGCAAAGGATGCTGCGATTGAATATTTTAAGAGTAGGTAAGCCTATTCTACAATAAGAGTACCAACCATACCTTGAGCACGATGGTTTCCAATTGAACAATAGAATTCATATGTTCCTGCTTTATCAGCTACAAATGTTTCTGTTGTATTTGATCCTTCACTAATTGCTTCTGTAGACACATCAAATTCATCTATTACAAGATCATGAAATCCTTTAGAGTTAGTTAATTTTATAGTCACAGTATCCCCTTCTTTAACTCTAATTTCATCTATTGAGTATCCAAAATTAAATGAATCTATAGTAAATTCTTTTGCATTATCCACATCAGATTCAGTAGTATCATCACTAGAAACAGTTTCGGTAACAGATTCATCTACCTCTTCTTGCTCTTGCTCCTGAATTGTATTGTCCTCAGATGTATTAATTGTTTCTTCAATCTCATTATTATCAACTGATCCTTCTGTATTATTTTCTTCTACTACTACATCAGATGAAGTAATATCTTCAATCTCTTCATCATTACTTTGTAAAAGAAAGTACCCACCAAGTATTATTAAAATTACGATTACTATAGTTTTCATACTTTTATTATAACAAATTAATTTAAAGTGTTAAATAAAAAGCCATTTCCATTAATTAATGACAACTTTAACCTACAAAAACAAAAGATCACTATCTAAATCATCAGACTCAGTTCCCTTTTTTTGATGCTTAAGTGCACTATGTGTTGATGCTAAATAAACCATCTTCTTGTTAAATTTCTTTTCAAGTAAATCAATACTATTATGAATAGTTTCGAACTTATCTACATCATTGGATTCTCCAAACAAGTCTGTTTGAATGGATTCTGTAGAAACTAAGTCTTGTAATGTTACACCTGTAGTTCTATACATGATTCCTTTTGTATATATCTTATCAAACTCCATATTACAAAGAGAGATAATAGTCTCAGGAGCGTTTGTAGGAAATTCAACAGATATTGTATTATTTATCATCTCAAAATCTTGCGTCTTTAAGAATATAGAAACTTTTCTAGGAAATAGACCATAGTGTCTAGCCTTTGAACATGCTCCTTCAATGTTTTTTGATATTTGGGAAAGTAGAAAATGTCTATCATTTGTAAAGGGATTAAAGCTTTTTGTTTTTTGGATTGATGAGTATTTAGTTTTAATTATTGGGTCTATACCTAATACAGAATCGCCGTTAAGTTCTTTCCAAATAGATAGATATGGTTTAGAGAAGTTTTCTCTTACCCAATCCATACTCTTTCTTGCAAACTCCCCTGCCGTTGTAACTTTTAGATCAATAAATTTAGCAGATGTTTTTGGTCCTACTCCCCAGATTTTTTCAATTGGAACCTTGTCTATATACTCTTTAATGTTATCTTTTTCAATTACAGTAAGTCCATTTGGCTTTTGCCAATTAGATGCAATTTTTGCAAGCACCTTAGTTGATGCCACTCCCAAAGATACTGATAGATCTAGCTCATCATTTACCTCCTTTTTTATCGTCTCTGCCATTTCCTTATATGACATCTTAAGTGATAGCTCTAATCCTGTCAGATCTGCAAAACATTCATCAATACTATATTCCTCTACATCATCTGCATATCTTCTAACAATATTAAACATCATCTTAGAGTATTTTACATATGATTTATAATCTCCTGGTAATACAATTACCGATGGAAATTTCTTATTAACTTTAAAAATAGGCATACCTCTGGTAATACCCAAAGCTTTTGCTTCATATGATAATGCAGAAACTATTCCCCGCTCCTCTCCAGTGACAACGGGAAGCCCTTTTAATTTTGAGTTCTTAGCAACTTCAACACCCACAAAAAAAGCGTCTCCGTCTATATGCAATATAGCTTGATCTTTTTTCATGTCTATATATTAACATTTTTGACTTAATGTGATTTTTTTATTCTCCAAACTCAAACCATAAAAGATACACTAAATTAATAGTTTTGATATACTAAATACATGAGTAACTATGAAGCAAAAACAAAAGAAGATAAGTGTCCTTTCTGTGAAATAGTTAAAGGTAATTTAAAAACACCAGGAATTTTTTGGGAAGATGCTGATTTTATGGCATTTCTTGCTATTGACCCGAATACCGAAGGCTTTTCTTGCGTAATACCAAAAGAACACTATAACAGTGATATTATGAAAATGCCTGATGATAAGTTAAAAGAATTCATTATTGCTTCTAAAAAAGTCTCCCAGATTCTTGAGGACTACTTTGTGGATGTTGGAAGAATTGGAGTAATAATGGAAGGTACAGGTATCAATCATGCTCATATTAAATTAGTTCCAATGCATGGAACGGAGTACCTAAAACAAGGTGAGTGGAGACAAGTATTATCTGATAAAGAATTTTGGTTTGATGAATATGAAGGATGGATTTGTTCAGGAGGGGGCCCGGAAGTGAGTCCCGAAGTCTTAAGGGAGTTAGGAAAAAATCTATTGGAGAGTCAGGAGAAATAGACTATTTTTAGTTTGATGGAGTTGTGAGATTATTACTTAGAGCATTTAACCTCGCCCGATTTGGTGAGCCTTCTCGAGCTCGAACCGTAGCTGGTTAAGGACTGTAAAGTTATTTTTAACACTTAAGCAGTATTACATCGACCCTTCTAGAGCACTTAAATAAGTATTCATTTTTTTTCTAAGTTTTAGGATATCATTACTTTTTATTATAGTTTGACCGACACTTAACAACTCAAAATATACCGCATCTTTACCAGCAATCTGAAAACCTTCTTTTCTATAATTATCTAGAACTTTATATCTTTCCATTAGTTCTTCCTTATTTGGTTTTCCAGAACTTTCTACTCGAGAAGAATCGTAATGTACACCCCCAAGTTTATTTGCAACATATTTTATAATGTCTTCTCTATCTAATGACATATCTTGAAATGTTATGCATTTATTTTTCAAAAACCTGTTTATTGAAATAGCTTGTGCTTTTTTATTCTTATCAGATTCGTAATCTTTTTTTATTTGATCTGGTGTATGTATTTTATTATATATCTTTAAATTTGAGACAGTCATTCCATTGAATTTTCCTCCACCATTTTGACTTAGAACTAACCCGTCTTCATTACACGAATCATCTTTGCTATATATTTTTATTTTTCCAAAATTTAAAAAAATTGAAACCTTGTTTAAATCACCTTCAATTAGCAATCTTCTTAAGATATGAGAAGACCTCCTAAGATTAGAATCTGAAATATCATCCATATTCCATTCGTTTTTTACAAATTCCAAATCTTCACTTACTGTTTTTATTAATTCATTTATGTTTTCTTGATTATCCATAATTTTTAGATTATATACCCCTTCTCGTGCTCGAACTAAAATTTTTTCGACAGTTCAGAATGTTCTTTTGACGACACAAACTTAAATTTTTTAGGCTGTTTCTTATTCTTCACAGATTCTCTATAGTCTTTTTCTATCTCCCTTAAAGATAGATGTTTTTTTGAAACTGTTTTAATGAACTTTCCAAGTTGCCCAAAATTTTTATAAGGATTCCTTTGTGGTGATACAACACTTGATGATATTGATTCTTTTTTAAAAATATTTGAATTAAAATAGTTAATAATTTTTACATGTATATCTTCTAGCTTAATATCATCATCTACTGAGTAATGTTCCCCATGCATTAATCGATGCCTTAATCCGGTAGATGAATCTTCTTTTGTGCCAAATAATACCTTCTTCAACTCTGAACCTAAAATACTTTCTCTAAACTCATGTTTCTTAGACTTCCAGCCATTACCATAAATACACATAGTTAGAGAATCTAAGGCTGCACAATACAACATTATCTTTGGTGTAATATCTGGAGTATTTGTTATGTCTTTCCAGTACTTTAAAAAAAGTGAGTAATCTATATCGTTATGAATTAAATCATTTAGAGTCTTGACTTGATCTTCAAGTAAACACAGTGGATTCACTGGCATTTCCTCATAGTAAAATAAAATAGCTTCAGAAGAACCTTCTTTAAAGGTTACTGAAGAGGATGTCAAAAATTCAATATAAGCCTGGCCAATTAAAGAAAGTGCAGATGTAATTTTCTCTAGTTTTTTTCTAAAAATATTTATTGCATCTAGTCCTGATTCTGCAATTATTTCACCTGAAGCAATCCACTGATCACCTGTGCAACCATCAGTATATGTAAAATTTTCGTGTGCAAATTTAATATCCATTGAATAAAACTCGCTAATTTTATCATTACCACCCCCTCCCATGTTTTCTAACAGGGTGTGTATTTTGTGTTGTATTAAATACTTATTCATAATTTTAATATAACCCTTCTCGAGCGCTCAAACAGCGCTCTTGATGGTGACCC